>UMIW01004509.1_pt1 | contig 11720 bp, 8 predicted proteins | sample 1965881 | NCBI WGS metagenome assembly UMIW01 (sample SAMEA4836135, study PRJEB28245) | human gut metagenome | biome: gut microbiome; material: fecal sample | place: Denmark | collected 2008 | reverse complement strand
TTAAAGAATCTGGCACATCACCTTTCACGATACGCTGTGCAAGACCTTCAACAACAGCTGTTTTACCAACACCAGGTTCACCAATCAATACCGGGTTATTCTTTGTCTTTCTGGAAAGGATACGAACCACATTACGGATCTCTGCATCACGTCCGATCACCGGATCAAGCTTCTGGTTTCTCGCACGCTCTACCATATCGTATCCGTATTTTTCCAATGTATCATAAGTTGCCTCCGGGTTATCGGATACCACTCTCTGGTTTCCTCTTACCGTTGACAGTGCCTGTAAAAACCGTTCACGGGTAATTCCATACTCCTTGAAGATTTCCTTCATTGCCTTATTCGGATATTTGATCAGGCATAAAAACAAATGTTCCACGGAAACATATTCGTCTCCCATTGCTTTTGCCTCATCCTCTGCATGGACAAGTACCTTATTCAGATCCTGTCCTACATAAACCTGTCCGCCGGATACTTTTACACGGGCAGCTAAATGGCGCTCTGCGTTATCCACAAAATGTTCTTTCTGGATCTCCATTTTCTCTATTAATTTTGGAATCAGTCCATCCTCCTGACGTAACAGGGCGACTAAAAGGTGTTCCTGCTCGATCTCCTGATTTCCATATTCATAGGCGAGCTTTTCACAATCGTTAATGGCTTCTACTGATTTCTGAGTAAATTTCTGAATGTTCATACGCTTACCTCCCTCGTATTTATCTCTGTGATCTATGTGAAAAAGAAAAACCTTCTGAAAAACTTTCTGATGGAAAGAAAAGACCTTCCCACCTTGCTGGCTGGAACGTCTTCTGTCAGTTACGAAATTTCTTTCGCAGTGGTTTTCCTTTGTTACGAGTATGTTATATCACGAGTTGTTAGCACTGTCAATAGGTGAGTGCTAATATTTTGTGAAAAAATTGTGAACTGTGGATGGAAGGTAATCTGCGCTGATAATCTTCTCTTATTCTCCCAGCAGCAGCTCCCTGACTCGCTCCATGTCCATTCCATCTAACACAAAGTCTGCATCCGGCACGATCTTCCGTTTTTTTTCGGTGCCATCCGGTAATATGACGGTCTCTTCCGGCAGCTTTGGAGAAATATTCGAATGAATATAAAAGGTATCGAGTCCGACACTCTTCGCTCCTGCGATATCGCTTATGCCATCGTTTCCAATCATGATGCTTTTTGTTATATCAAGATTATATTTATCAATCAATAATTGAAAAAATCTGCTGTCCGGTTTTTTTACCCCACAGGTTGAAGAGATGAAAATATCGTCAAAGTACTTTGCGATTCCAAGTGTGTGCATCTCATACTCTGTAAAAATGCGCTGTGCGTTCGAAAGCAGATAAATCTTTTTGCCCGTCTTTTTTAATGCTTCTAACAAATCTGTCACTCCGTCATAGAGTTTTACATAATCGGTAGAGAGGATCCGGAAGAACTGCCCTGCATGAACGGCAAGTGTAGGATCTGCCTTCACGCCTTTTTCCTCAAAAAGCTTCTGAAAGACCTCTTCAATCTGAACTTCCGGATGTGCTTCATGAGCATCATCTTTTTTCTCAGATTTCATCTTATACTCCTCGCCTGCAATGATTGCAGCATATCTTTCTTTTAATTCTTCCGATGAATAATCGGCGTCATAATAGCCATAAAAAAGCGCCAGCTTTTTCCATACCAGAGGATCATTCTCCTCGGTATGGATATCAACCAGCGTTCCATATAAATCAAAAATATAATTATCGTAAGCTTTCACGTTATTATGCCTCCTGCTTTGTAAGTTCGATCAACTGCTGCATACGATCCGTGATCTTGTTCAGTACATCCGAATTATCTTCCTGTGCACTCATTGTCTCATTTGCGTGTGCAGATACCTCCTCTGAGATTGCCGAGATTGTTTCAATCGAATGCACGATCTGTTCATTTGCAGTTTTCAATTCCTCAATATTGCTGTTTAACTGCTCCATGTTGCCCTGGATATCAAGCGTATTGCTCTGGATATCCGAAAAATTATTGGCAGTATTCTCTGTGGACTGTTTTTCCTCATTAATTGCACCTATCATCTCGCGCACCACCGAAACCACCTCGCTGATCGCATTGGAAATATTCTCGATCAACTCTGTAATATGTACCGTTGCCTCTTTGGTCTGTGTTGCCATACCGGAAATCTCTGTCGCAACAACAGAGAATCCTCTTCCGGCCTCACCCGCTCTTGCTGCCTCAATACTTGCGTTTAAAGCTAAAAGGCTTGTCTGCGAGGTAATACCGGAGATCAGTTCCACGATGGAATGCATCTCTTCAATGTATTTGTCTAATGTCTCTAGCTGTCCTGCAACGCTGTCACCTTTTTCTACGGAATGATCTACCTGTGATACAAGCACATCCATATCTTTTCCTGCGCTCTCAAGTACCTGCAAAGTCTGCTGCATACTCTGGTTAATGCGTTCCGCAACACTGCTGACCATCTCAACTTTCTGCTGGATTGCTTCTGTCTGCTGCATCTGTGTCTGCACAGCGTTTGCGGTTTCCGTCGTACCACTGCCAACCTCTGACATTGCATCTTTGGTCAATTTAGAAGCACTGTTGAGGTTCTCAACTTTTCCATAGATATCTTCCATTCCACTCTGCATCTGTTGTGACATATTGGAAATATCGGACAGCAAAAGCTCTGTCTTGCTCTGCGCTTCCTTAATATTCTCCATTTTCTGCTGATTGTTTGCATTCGATGTCTGCGCTGCATAGATAGAATACACTGCGACAAGTATCATGGCTGTCACCTGCACGATTGCCTCATCGCTGCCCTGATAACCGAACTTTCCGGTAAAAGCTCCACCAATCGTCATGATCAGGCTTAAGATAACCGTTCCTATATTGATCTGCACGGAAAATTTTACATCATTAAATACACTTACAAGTAAAATCATCGGTATGACAAGCACATAAATGTTCGCTTCCTCGGTCGTCAGCACCATGAAGGAATACGTAATGGCAAATCCGATTCCTACCGTGTGTTTGATCATACCTGTCTCTCTGTCCCTGAAAAAGAAAAACTGTCCCAGCATGACCGGGATCAGTGCCAATGCCGTGATCACCAGAAAATATCCAAGACTCCGCTCTCCCCTGATAAATCTGCACGCATAAAAGACAACCACGATCAACGCTTCTATGGTATGCCCTGTCAATGCGGTTCTGTTATTCCTCTGTGTATCACTGATCTGTGTTCCATTCATCTGCTCTTGTACTCCCTCTCTCCTGACGCTCTGTCAGTCTGCTATCACTGCCGGTTATTGTTTGAGTTTCCTCCTTTCACTATATCATTGATGGTTTCGCTCTTCAAGATTTTCTTTCCGGCAAATGACGTTATAACTCCAGTTTTGCCCGGAGTTTTGCAAGGATTTTACGCTCATTCCGGCTGATCTGCACCTGTGTCACTGCAAGTATTCCTGCCACCTCGCACTGCGTTTTATTTTCAAAATACCGCAGCCGGATGATCTGCTGTTCTGTCTCGTCGAGCGTATCCATCAGCTGCCTGATCACCATTTTGTTTAAAACAGCCTCCTTCTCCGGCTCCTCATAGACATCGCTCTGATCTCCAATCTGGTCAATGAGTAAAAGTTCATCTCCATCTGAGCCGCAGACCGGCTGGTAAAAGGACTCCACCCCACGGTTAGCGTCCAATGCCATCACGATCTCCTCTGTGCCAAGTTCTGTCATGGCAGACAGCTCCAAAAGACTCGGATCTCTCCCCAGCTCTGTTGTGAGAACTTCTTTTGCCCTGCTGATTTTGTATCCATTTTCTTTTAAACTCCTGCTCACTTTCACCATGCCATCGTCACGCAGGAAACGCCGTATCTCCCCTGTGATCATAGGCACTGCATAAGTGGAAAATGCAAGATTTAACGACAGATCAAAATGATCGATCGCCTTGATCAGCCCGATACATCCGATCTGAAACAATTCCTCCCTGTCATGCCCTCTTTTTTCAAATCTGCGGACAATTGCGTGCACTAATCCAAGGTTGTCCGAAACGACTTTGTCCCTGGCTTTTTTATCCCCATCCTGTGCCTGTCTGATCAGTTCCGCCTGTCGCACCATAGGCTAGCCTTCCTGATTTCCCAGTCTTCTTACCATATGTACGCTTGTCCCTTTTCCCGGCTCGGACACGACCTCAAGCCTGTCCATAAACGCTTCCATAAAAGAGAATCCCATCCCGGAACGCTCTAACTCCGGTTTTGTCGTATAAAAAGGTTCCATCGCTTTTGACACATCCGCAATGCCTGCTCCTGTATCCGAAACGGTGATGGAAACCTCATCCCCACAAATCTGACACAGGAGTTCCACTTTCTGTTCCGGTTCATGGTAACCATGAATGATCGCATTCGTCACCGCTTCGGACACGGCCGTCTTGATATCCGCAATCTCGTCTAACGTTGGGTTTAATTCTGCTATAAATGCCGCCACCGCCACCCTGGCGAAACTTTCATTCACCGACCTGGCATCAAATATCAGTTTCATCTCGTTCTGACTGCTCATTTTTACTTCCTCCACTATCTCCTATTCTTTTACCTGAATGATTTTTTTCAACCCGGATACGGTAAATATCTTGTCCACGCGCTCGTTCAGATGGCACGCACTCACATCCCCACCGGAATAGCCTAAGTTTTTGCACCGCCCGATGATCACCCCAATCCCGGAGCTGTCCATAAACTCTGTCTCTGTAAAATCAAACACAAGATGTCTGACATGGTAGGTGTCGATCAGAAGATCTGTCTCCGTGCGGATGCGGTTTGCCTGATGATGGTCTAACTCACGCGGCACATAGACAACTAAACATCCTTTTTCCATAATATACTGGCTTTTCATGCTCTTGTTCCTCTCTTTCCATTCTGCTTATGATTTTCAACAATAGAATGCTCGCTCCGCAGACATTTTATTGTCATGAATAAAAAAAGAAGGAGTCTCCCCGGAATTTCCGGTTCGATCTCCTTCGTACTTTTTAATATCAGTTTGTCTTTTTATTAACGGGCGGTGTCTGTCTCACTCTGATCCAGATAGTTCTGTGAGTTTGCAGCGCGCTCTGTATTTGGATACAATTCTACCACTTTCTGATAATAGATTTTGGCATTTTCCATATCCTCGTTCTTGCGGTATGCCTGTGCAAGATAGTACAGTGCATTTCCATTCTCATAGTTTTCATCCATCTCGACGACTTTGGAAAGTGCACTCACGGCATCGTCATACTTTTTGCCGGAATATGCATCATAACCTTCCTTATATAATGCAGCCATGTATTCGGCATTCACCTGTGCATTGATGGTATCATAAATACTCTTTGCATCTGCACTCAGGTCATCCACATTGACACTGCTCAATGCATCTCCTGCCTTCTCAATGTCTCCTGTGGTGTATGTCTCATATGCAGTCAGAAGTTTGTCATAGCTTTCCAGTTTGTTGGCAGATTCTTCCTCGCTGTTCTTCGCATCCGTAATCTGACTGGTAAGGTCATCCACCTGACTCTGCAGGCTTGTGATCGTCTGATTCTTGGAAGAAATCGTATTATTTGCATCCAGCACTTCTGCTTTCGTATTGTTCATCACGGTTCTTCTCACGCCAGGAACCACAAGGAAACAGGTGATTGCAATTCCGATTGCGATTCCGATCACCATGTTAATGATCGTACCGACTGCAGAATTGTCCTTCAGATATTTTGGCTGGATGATTGTCTCATTGCCACTCTGATAGGAAATGAGTTCATCATTCTTCTGCTTCTTGCTCGGATTCTGCTCTCTTAAGGCTGCATTGGCTTCTTTCAGATAGCGCAGTGTCACAGTATTATTGGCATCAATTTTTCCGGCATTCCGCAGTGATTTCTTCGCAAGATCATAGCGTCCTTCCTGAATATATAAAAGCGCCAGAAGCTGATGTCCACTCACCAGCTTTGGATTCAGCGACAATACTTTTTTCAACTGAATGATTGCAAGATCACGGCTGTTCTGCTTGCAGTAAAGCAATGCCTGATTGTATTTCTTGATCGTCTGATTGACAGAATCCAGTCTTACCTGATTCTTCTGCACTTCATCTAAGTACCTGCTCGCAAGATTATCCTTCGGCTGATAATTCTTACTGATCACCCACTCCGTGAGGGCAGTCACCACTTCTCCCATCTCGTAGTAGATCAATCCAAGCAAATTTCTTGCATCAATATTTAATTTATTAAAACGCAGACTGATTTTCAGGCTCTCAATTGCCCCTGACAAATCCCTGACACCGGCTTTCTCCAATGCATCATTGTAATAGGCATTGGATGCCATCAAAATCTTTTTGTATACTTTTACATTCGTTCCGCAGTTCTGACAGTTATCTCCCTTGCCAAGTTCTGCACCGCAATTATAACATCTCATGAAAAACCTCTCTATCTGTCATGCCACTGTGCATGTGATCTACCTGTTATCTGTTCTGCTGCTTTAATTCCTGCAGCATTTCCTGCATAACATCCGTCATGTCTGTCAGCTCATGATTATAGATTGCCTGCTCTGCCTCTTCCACTTCCAGACTTGGTTTAAAGTTTTTCAATTCTTCTTCAAAATTTATCATATTAATTCCCGTACCTTTCCTGTACTGACTGATCATTTCTTTCTCACTGATTGATTATAATATAGGAAGAATTCACTTTCAATGTCAAATTATGAAATTTCCATTAAAATAAAGTAGTTTTTCGTCAATAATATGAAATATAAAAATAGCATTTCAGGAAAATTATGGTTATAACCTGTTTCCCCTGAAATGCTATCCTGCTCTTTTTTATTTCTTAATCCTTTGCATGTTACTGTCCGTTAATCCTCTGCTGTTCTCGTGCAGATTTTTCCGTTCAGATGATAGAACTCTACGCACTTTGCATTGTTTTTTACATTTAAAATCTGATCCCTGATCGCTATGGATACCCCAGGGAATACATCTCTTGTCACACAGACCGTTGCATTCGCTCCATCGGAGATCATGCGCTCAAGCCGCTTCACTTCGCCCTCATCTCCTGCAAGTGTAGCCGTATTCTGGATTCTGGTACGCAAGAGTGCCACTCTTCTCGGATCTTCCTTATAGCTTACTCCGCGCTCCTTCTCCATCTCTTCGAACTTGGCAAGTCCCTGTTCGATCTTATCAAGTTCCATTTTGGTAATATCCATCTTCTTCTTCAGCAGATTCAGTCTTGAAATACAGTCCGCACTTACTCCAACGGTCACAGCTGTCCGCATCTCCGCTTCATTTCCGATCGTGGTAGCCCTGATTCCCTTGACTGCGCTGACATCTCCACCGATGATCTTCGCTGTTCTGCCCTGGATCAGAATAGATCCTCTGCACGCAACTGTGCAGTTGAGCAATACGTCTGCCTCCATATCTCCCTCTACCTGGATGACTGTATACTCAATAAACTTTGCATACAGATTTCCTTTGGTTCTGACATGTGCCTTGTTCCCTCCGACCATTCCACTTCTTAAAATGATATCCTTACCGGCTTCCAGATTACAGGCTTCCACGTTTCCATCAATCGTGATACTTCCGGTTGCCTTGATCGTAACTCCGGATTCCACACTGCCGTGGATCACAATATCTCCTGTAAAATCTATGCTTCCGGTAGTAAGATTCGCATCTCCGCTCACCTCATAGATTGGCTGGATCCTGATCTTATCATTCTCAATATCAATCTTCCCATCCATCAGCGAAAAATAGGTAAGGAAATCCTCACTTCGTCCAAAACCAGTTCCGCGAAGTGCTCCCTGTTCTCTGGCAACCCTTGCGGCAATCGGTTTTCCGGAAACTCCGGTTCCGTCTGTTCCCTGTACAGCCGGATGATATATTGCAATGACCTGATCCTTCTGAACCGACTGTACACTGTACATGGACCAGTAATCTACGGATCCGTCCGGCAGTATCTTTGGCTTTTTCTCAAGGTTCATATTCACCTTATATTCATAAAATCCATCCTGTCCCTCTACTGCCGGTACTCCTCTCGCCACCAGTACATCCTGTTCATATATCTCCTCATCGATGATCTTCTGAAGCTGTGCTTCATCAATTCCATAAGTAATCTGGTTCACCCGTAATACATCGTGCAGATACTCGATCGTATAGTGTTCTCCTTCTTCCAGTGCAGGGAGTCTGATCCATGCCTCTAAGTCTTTATTCACAATCTTCACTTTTGGTGTAAAAATACTTGGTAATGCCATTCTTCCAACTCCCTTCTTCCTACAAAAAATCGTATATATACTATATAATACTCGTTTCCAGTCTTTTTTTCAAGCAAGTTTTCTGCTTTTTCGCACATTTTCGCTCTGTAATTTGTGCATGTTGAACAAACCAATGACACACCCTGCCATAAAAATAACCGTCCACGCCACCGGCTAGGGAGACTGGACGGTTATTGTTCTATTTCATCTGTGCAAGACGCTCTTTGACCTGAGCCATCATCTGCTCATAGCCTGCAAGCTTGTCTTTCTCTTCCTGCACTTTTGCTTCCGGAGCTTTGCTTAAGAACTTCTCATTGGAAAGCATTCCCTTAGAACGCGCGAGTTCTTTCTCCAGACGTGCCTGTTCTTTTAACAGACGTTCTTTTTCTTTTTCAAAGTCTACTAAATCTTCCAGTGGAAGGTAAAGTGTTGCTCCAGGAATTACAACGGAAACAGCATCCTCCTCGATTCCTGTCTTATCTGCCTGTACTGCGATCTCGCTTGCACCTGCAAGGTTTACATAAACTTCTTTGTTTGATTCAAACGTGTCTCTGATTTTCGCATCGTCAGATACAATGAAAATCTTTGCTTTTCTTGATGGTGGAACATCCATTTCAGTACGGAGGTTACGAACACCTTTTACAAGGTCTTTGCAGTGCTCTACCATCTCTTCCTCTGCTGCAAAGTTCCATTCTGCTTTGTATTCCGGCCATTTTGCGAGCATAATGGTGTCTTCTTCCGGGTGAAGCGTACAGAAGATTTCCTCTGTGATAAACGGCATAAATGGATGTAACAGCTTTAATGCCTCTGTCAGTACCGTCTTTAAGGTCCAGAATGCTGCATTTGCAGATGCCGGATCATTCTCTTTGTTATAGGTACGAACTTTTGTGATCTCGATGTACCAGTCACAGAATTCATCCCAGATAAAGTCATAAACTTTCTGTACGGCGATACCCATCTCGAATTTATCCATGTTCTCTGTCACATCTTTTGCAAGTGTGTTCACTCTGGATAAAATCCATTTGTCGGCTGCCTTTAATTCATCGAGAGCAGGGGTTTTGATCTCTGCGCCCTCTAAGTTCATCATGATGAAACGGGAAGCATTCCATACTTTATTGGCAAAGTTTCTGGAAGACTCTACTCTCTCCCAGTAGAAACGCATATCGTTACCAGGTGCATTGCCTGTGATCAGTGTCAGACGAAGTGCGTCAGCACCATATTTGTCAATAACCTCTAACGGATCGATACCGTTTCCAAGAGACTTACTCATCTTACGTCCCTGGGAGTCACGTACCAGACCGTGGAATAATACGGTATGGAATGGCGCTTTGCCCATCTGCTCGTAACCGGAGAAGATCATACGGATTACCCAGAAGAAGATAATATCATATCCGGTTACTAAAACATCATTTGGATAAAAGTAATCTAAGTCTTCTGTTTTTTCCGGCCAGCCAAGTGTTGAGAATGGCCATAAAGCAGAGGAGAACCAGGTATCTAAGGTATCCGGGTCCTGTGTCATATGGGTGCATCCACATTTCGGACACTTATGAGGTGCTTCTTTCGCAACTACCATCTCGCCACACTCATCACAGTAGTATGCCGGGATTCTGTGTCCCCACCATAACTGTCTGGAAATACACCAGTCACGGATATTGTCTGTCCAGTTGAAGTATGTCTTCTCCATACGTTTTGGAAGTAACTGGATATCACCATTTTTTACGCCTTCAACTGCCGGTTTGATCATCTCGTCCATTTTCACGAACCACTGCTGTTTGATCATTGGTTCAACGGTTGTGCCGCAGCGGTCATGTGTACCTACGTTGTGGGAATGTGGAACAACTTTTACTAAAAGTCCCGCTTCCTCTAAATCTTTTACTAATGCTTTTCTGCACTCGTAGCGGTCCATTCCCTCATATTTTCCTGCTAACTTGTTCATGGTTGCATCGTCATTGATGACAACGATTTCTTCCAGGTTGTGGCGTTTTCCAACCTCAAAGTCGTTCGGGTCATGGGCTGGTGTGATCTTCACACATCCGGTTCCAAACTCTTTGTCTACATATGGATCAGCGATCACCGGAATCTCACGGTCTGTCATCGGAAGTTTTAACATTTTTCCAACGATGTCTTTGTATCTCTCATCATCCGGGTTTACAGCAACAGCGGTATCTCCGAATAAAGTCTCCGGTCTTGTCGTTGCGATCTCTACGAATCTTCCTTCCTCACCAACTACCGGGTAATTGATATGCCAGAAGAATCCGTCCTGCTCCTCATGCTCTACCTCCGCATCGGAAATGGATGTCTTACAAACCGGGCACCAGTTTACGATACGGGAACCCTTGTAGATATATCCTTTTTGATATAATTTAATAAAAACTTCCTGTACGGCATCAGAACATCCTTTATCCATGGTAAAACGTTCTCTCTGCCAGTCAGCAGAAGATCCCATTTTCTTTAACTGGTTGATGATACGGTTACCGTATTCCTCTCTCCACTCCCAGCATTTCTCTAAGAAACCTTCTCTTCCAAGATCTGCCTTGTCGATTCCTTTTTCTTTTAAGGACTGGATGACTTTTACTTCGGTTGCAATGGAAGCGTGGTCTGTTCCAGGCTGCCATAATGCATTGTAACCCTGCATTCTCTTGTAGCGGATCAAAATATCCTGCATGGTATTGTCTAATGCGTGTCCCATGTGAAGCTGTCCGGTAATGTTTGGTGGAGGCATCACAATGGTGAATGGTTTCTTGCTGCGATCTACTTCTGCATGGAAGTAACCGTTGTCTTCCCATTTTTTATAAAGGCGTTCTTCAATGCCCTTTGGGTCATAGGTCTTTGCTAATTCCTTCATTTGTCTTTTTCCTTTCTTAAAAAAATAAAAGCCCTTCACATCCATACGGATGCAAAGGGCGTGTCAACGCGGTACCACCTTTGTTATGTTGTAAAAACAACATATCTCTGCCGGCTCATTCCTAAGCCACTGTCCGGTAACGGGGACAACTCGTTCTCGCTTACTTCTGACTGCTTCTGGCGATATACGAAAATTTTCTCCGCATGATCAACTTGCAAGTTCTGCCACTTATCTGCAACAGACAGGTTCTGCGCGACGGTTCAAAAGCTACCTTCCACACAACATGTTCTGGTGACATCTCTCAGCCGGTGAATGTCATTCTCTTTCAGGTGTCTGTGTGTACTCCTCTTTCTCATCACCTTTTTATATCTTTTTTCATCATAAAAGCTAAAGTGGCATTTGTCAACTGATTTTTTACACGTGATCTTTGATCAGTTTTTACATGTGATCTTTGATCAGTGAAACAATTCCTACAATTGCAAGTACGATCAGCGCTGCATATGCCAGACCACTCACAAATAATCCAATAATGACTAATGGCAAAAATACAATATTAACAATAATCTTGGTAATGCTCCATGTTGCCTTGATTGCAAAAACAAGCAGTTTTCCAAAAACGCCCAGCATTAGCACGATAAATAAAAATGTTAACATATTCA
>UMIW01003561.1_pt1 | contig 12623 bp, 10 predicted proteins | sample 1965881 | NCBI WGS metagenome assembly UMIW01 (sample SAMEA4836135, study PRJEB28245) | human gut metagenome | biome: gut microbiome; material: fecal sample | place: Denmark | collected 2008 | reverse complement strand
CTCTACCAACTGAGCTATGGCACCATCGTTTTGCGGTTGCAAAGATAGAGTAAAATCTTTAATCTCCAAAATAAATGAGATGAAAATGAGAAAAAATAATTTTTTATGAAAAAAACTCGTTTTTCTTTTGTTGGTATTGAAAATATGTCTACCTTTGCAGCGCAAACGAAAAAACAAACGTTTCAATCGGAATGTAGCGCAGTTGGTAGCGCACTACGTTCGGGACGTAGGGGTCGGGCGTTCGAGTCGCCTCATTCCGACAGAAGAGCGGCAGATGATTCTATATCATTTGCCGCTCTTTCATACTACTCCTCAGTAATAAATAATTTTGTCATTATTTTGTGTGGCATGAGATTATTTATATCTTTGCAAATGATTGGATGAAAAGGTGGAGGGGCGATTTAGCTCCTTTTTTTGTTCTTAATAGTTAATACATGATAGATAAAAACGTTGTAGCTCGGATTGTAGAGGAATGGCTGGAAGATAAAAGTTATTTTCTGGTTGATGTAAATGTGAGTCCGGATGACAAAATTGTAGTGGAAATAGACCATGCAGAAGGCGTGTGGATAGACGACTGTGTGGAGCTGAGCCGCTATATTGAGTCAAAATTAAGTCGTGAAGAAGAAGATTACGAACTGGAAGTAGGTTCTGCAGGAATCGGTCAGCCATTTAAGGTATTGCAGCAGTATGTAGCACATGTAGGTTGCGAAGTAGAAGTGCTGGACAAAACCGGAAAGAAATGGACGGGTGTGCTGGCGGATGCCAACGAAGAGAATTTTACGGTTACGGTAGAAGTGAAAATAAAACCGGAAGGTGCCAAGCGTCCGAAGCTGGTGGAACAGAATGTAACCTTTACGTATGATGAGATAAAATACACCAAATACTTAATTAGCTTTAAATAATTATGGCCAAAAAAGAAGAAACTGTCAGCTTGATTGACACATTCTCGGAATTTAAGGAATTGAAGAACATTGATCGCACCACTATGGTGAGCGTGTTGGAAGAGTCGTTCCGCAGTGTGATTGCAAAAATGTTCGGTACAGATGAAAACTATGATGTGATTGTAAATCCTGACAAGGGGGATTTCGAAATCTGGCGTAACCGTGAAGTTGTGGCGGATGAGGAGCTGACTAACCCGAACCTGCAGATTGCATTGTCGGAAGCACGCAAGATTGATGCATCATATGAAGTGGGAGAGGAAGTGACCGATGAGGTGATTTTTGAAAAATTCGGCCGCCGTGCAATTCTGAATCTTCGTCAGACACTGGCTTCAAAGATTCTGGAATTGGAAAAGGACAGCTTGTATAATAAATACATTGATAAGGTAGGTACTGTAATTAGTGCAGAAGTTTATCAAATTTGGAAAAAGGAAATTCTGTTGCTGGATGATGAGGGTAATGAACTGCTGTTGCCAAAGACTGAACAGATTCCGAGTGACTTCTACCGGAAAGGAGAAACAGCTCGTGCTGTGGTGGCGCGTGTAGATAATAAGAACAATAATCCGAAGATTATTTTGAGCCGTACATCACCGGTATTCCTGCAGCGCTTGTTTGAACAGGAAGTTCCTGAAATCAATGATGGACTGATTACCATCAAGAAAATCGCCCGTATCCCAGGAGAACGTGCGAAGATTGCGGTAGAATCGTATGATGAACGTATTGATCCAGTAGGTGCATGTGTTGGTGTAAAAGGTTCTCGTATTCATGGTATCGTGCGTGAATTGCGTAATGAAAATATTGATGTGATTAACTATACATCTAATATTCAGTTGTTTATTCAACGCGCTTTAAGCCCGGCAAAAGTCTCGTCTATCATCATGCATGAGGATGAAAAGAGAGCTGAGGTATATCTGAAACCAGAAGAAGTTTCATTGGCTATCGGTAAGGGCGGATTGAATATTAAATTGGCTAGTATGCTGACAGAATATACAATCGATGTATATCGTGAACTGGGTGAAGATGCAGTGGCTGATGAGGATATCTATCTGGATGAGTTCAAGGATGAGATTGACGAATGGGTTATTAACGCAATTAAGGCTATCGGTATTGATACGGCTAAAGGCGTATTGAATGCACCGCGTGAAATGCTCATCGAGAAAGCAGACTTGGAAGAAAATACGGTGGATGATGTCCTGAGAATTTTAAAAGCAGAGTTTGAGGAATAGCGCTTGCTTGTAATGAACAGATGAGGATGAGGGCTTCATTCTCGTCTGCTTGTTTATCTGTGACTGATATATTTTCCCAAACTCTAAAAATTGTGATGAATTATGACTATAAGATTGAATAAAGTAACAAGAGATTTGAACGTTGGAATAACCACGGTGGTAGACTTTTTGCAGAAAAAAGGATATACAGTCGAGGCGAATCCAAATACCAAAATTACTGAAGAACAGTATGCTGCACTGATAAAGGAGTTCAGCAAAGATAAGGATTTGAAAATAGAGTCTGAGAAAATTATTCAGGAACGGCAGAACAAGGAGCGTAATAAGGTTTCTGTCTCTATTGAGGATATTCATCCGGAATTAAAGAAACCGGAGGTTATAGAGACAGTGGTTCCAGAAGATGTGCGACCTAAGTTCAAGCCTGTGGGTAAAATAGACTTGGATGGTCTGAAGAAAAAGAAAAAACCGGCTGTGGTTGAGCCTGCTGAAATGCCTGTGGCTGAAGAAGGACCAGCTAAGCCAGAACCTGAGAATAAACAAGCTGAGGTGGCAGAACCGGACGTTAAAATTGAAGAGGCTCCTGTACAACAACCTCAGGTAGAAGAAAAAGAAGAATCGAAACAGCCGGAGATAAAGGCAGAAGAATTGAAACCAGAGCCGATGGAAGAAGAAAAAAAGCAACAAACCGTTCAGGAAAATAAAGAAGACGAAGTTTTTAAAATTCGTCCGACAGAATTTAAATCAAAAATTAATGTAGTAGGCCAGATTGATTTGGCTGCATTGAACCAGTCTACCCGTCCAAAGAAAAAATCAAAGGAAGAAAAGAAGAAAGAAAGAGAGGAAAAGGATAAGTTGCGTCAGGAGCAGCGTAAGCAGATGAAGGATGCGATTATCAAGGAAATCCGTAAGAATGATGAAAAAACAGATAAGGGTGGCTTGAGTGATGAGGCTGCAAAAAAGAAAAAACGCAACCGAATTAATAAGGAACGGGTTGATATCAATAATGCAACCTCCAACGTATCTGGATCTTCACGAAATGAAAAATCTGGAAAAAGTAATCAGAGCCAGGGACAAGGTGGAAAACATAACAAGGATCGTTTTAAAAAGCCTGTGGTAAAGCAGGAGGTGAGCGATGAGGATGTAGCAAAGCAGGTGAAAGAAACACTTGCCCGCCTGACAAATAAGGGAAAGAATAAGGCTGCTAAGTATCGTAAGGAAAAACGTGAAAATATTCAGAACCGTCAACTGGAACAGGAGGAACTGGAACAGGAAGAAAGCAAGGTATTGAAGCTGACAGAATTTGTAACAGCAAATGAGTTGGCTAACATGATGGATATTCCCGTGACTCAGGTTATCTCAACTTGTATGAGTGTGGGTATTATGGTGTCTATCAATCAGCGTCTGGATGCAGAAACAATTAACCTTGTGGCAGAAGAATTTGGCTACAAGACAGAATATGTAAGTGCGGAAGTGGCACAAGCTGTAGAGGAAGAGGCTGATGCGGAAGAAGATTTGCAACCGCGTGCACCGATTGTTACCGTGATGGGTCACGTAGACCATGGTAAGACTTCTTTGTTGGACTATATCCGTAAGGCGAATGTAATTGCGGGTGAGGCCGGAGGTATCACACAGCACATTGGTGCATATAATGTGAAACTGGAGGATGGACGTCGCATTACGTTCCTGGATACTCCGGGACACGAAGCATTTACAGCTATGCGTGCACGTGGTGCAAAAGTAACTGACGTAGTAATCATTATCGTAGCTGCCGATGACAACGTGATGCCGCAGACAAAAGAAGCTATCAACCATGCGATGGCTGCGGGAGTGCCTATCGTGTTTGCTATCAATAAGGTAGATAAACCGAATGCAAATCCGGATAAGATTAAGGAAGAACTGGCTGCCATGAACTTCCTGGTGGAAGAATGGGGTGGAAAATACCAGTCTCAGGATATTTCAGCCAAGAAAGGTACCGGTGTTCCTGAATTGCTTGAAAAGGTATTGCTGGAAGCTGAAATGTTGGATTTGAAAGCAAATCCGAACCGTAAGGCTACCGGTTCAATTATTGAATCTTCTTTGGATAAAGGACGTGGATATGTGGCTACGGTGCTGGTTTCTAATGGAACGCTGCATGTAGGGGATATTGTGTTGGCCGGAACTTCATACGGTAAGGTGAAAGCGATGTTCAACGAGCGTAATCAGCGCTTGAAAGAAGCTGGTCCTTCTGAGCCGGTATTGATCTTAGGATTGAACGGAGCACCGGCTGCGGGTGATACATTCCATGTGTTTGATACGGATCAGGAAGCACGTGAGATTGCCAACAAACGTGAACAGCTGGCTCGTGAACAGGGCTTGCGTACACAGAAGATGTTGACACTGGATGAAGTGGGACGTCGTCTGGCATTGGGTGACTTCCATGAACTGAATGTGATTGTGAAAGGTGACGTGGATGGTTCTGTAGAAGCTTTGAGTGACTCATTGATCAAGTTGTCTACCGAACAGATTCAGGTGAATGTAATCCATAAGGGTGTCGGACAGATTTCAGAATCGGATGTATCGTTGGCTGCGGCATCGGATGCTATTATCGTAGGTTTCCAGGTACGTCCGTCAGGAAATGCGGCTAAGCTTGCTGAACAGGAAGGTGTGGATATTCGTAAGTATTCTATTATTTACGATGCGATTGAAGAAGTGAAGTCAGCAATGGAAGGTATGTTGGCTCCGACATTGAAAGAACAGGTTACCTCTACAATTGAAGTGCGTGAAGTGTTCAACATCAGCAAGGTGGGTATGGTTGCTGGTGCGATGGTGAAGACCGGAAAGGTGAAACGTACGGACAAGGCTCGCTTGATTCGCGACGGTATCGTAATCTTTACGGGTTCAATCAATGCGTTGAAGCGCTTCAAGGACGATGTGAAAGAAGTGGGTACTAACTTTGAATGTGGTATCAGCTTGACGAACTGCAACGACTTGAAAGTGGGTGACGTGATTGAAACGTATGAAGAAGTGGAAGTAAAACAGACATTGTAAGGACGTAACGTCTGACCATTGTTTGGGTGCAAATAAATACATTTGTCATTCAGAGCAAAGCGAAGATTCTTGTATTCACCCATCAGACAGGGGAACAAGTTCTTCGCTTTGTTTTTAATATATATTTCGGATAAATGGCAACAATAGACTGGGTGATTATCATCTTATTGGCTTTAGGAGCTGTCTCTGGTTTTATGAAAGGATTTTTCAAACAACTGGCAGCGGTTGTAGGGCTGATAGCCGGACTGCTGGTAGCACGTGCTTTATTTGCCAGTTTAGGTGAGCAACTGGCCGTAGCGGTAGGTACTTCTGTGACATTCGGGCAGATACTGGCTTTTCTGTTGATAGGTTTGATAGTACCTTTGGTGTTGTCTCTTTTGGCTTCTGCCTTGACGAAAATCGTGGATATGACAGGATTAGGTTTTATCAACCGCCTTTTGGGGGCAGTGCTTGGAGCGATAAAATATGCGCTTGTAATCAGCCTGGTCATCCATTTTATTGATTTTGCCGACTCTAAAGATAACTTAATACATTCAACCACTAAAGGAAGTTCGTTGTTATATTATCCGATAAAGGATTTTTCCGCTTTCTTTTATCCTGTGGTGAAAACTGTAACAGAGAAATTTATAGAAACAGATAATATTCAGAATTGATATGCAAATAGAACCCAATAAATATGTGAAGGAGCTGACGCAGGCGAAGTATAAATATGGCTTCACTACGGATGTTCACACAGATATTATAGAGAAGGGACTGAATGAGGATGTCGTGCGGCTGATTTCTTCAAAGAAAGGTGAGCCCGACTGGTTGCTTGAGTTCCGTTTGAAGGCGTTTCGCTATTGGCAAACGCTGGAAATGCCTACATGGGCACATTTGAATATTCCGGAGATTGATTATCAGGCTATTTCATATTATGCAGACCCTACTAAGAAAAAAGAAGGGCCGAAGAGTCTGGATGAAGTGGATCCGGAACTGTTGAAAACCTTTGACAAACTGGGTATTCCTTTGGAAGAGCGTATGGCGCTGAGTGGTATGGCGGTAGATGCGGTTATGGACTCCGTTTCTGTGAAGACAACTTTTAAGGAGACACTGATGGAAAAGGGGATTATATTCTGCTCTATCAGTGAAGCGGTGCGTGAACACCCGGATTTGGTGAAGAAGTATTTAGGTTCGGTAGTGGGCTATCGTGATAATTTCTTTGCCGCATTGAACTCGGCTGTGTTCAGCGATGGTTCGTTTGTGTATATTCCGAAGGGGGTTCGCTGTCCGATGGAGTTGTCTACGTACTTCCGTATCAATGCGGCCAATACCGGACAGTTTGAACGTACGCTGATTGTTGCAGATGATGACAGTTATGTCTCTTACCTGGAAGGATGTACGGCACCAATGCGTGATGAAAACCAGTTGCACGCGGCAATTGTAGAAATCGTGGTGCTTGACCGTGCGGAAGTGAAATATTCTACTGTGCAGAACTGGTACCCTGGTGATGCTGAAGGTAAGGGTGGTGTGTATAACTTTGTAACCAAAAGAGGTAACTGTAAAGGGGTGGATAGTAAACTTTCCTGGACACAGGTCGAGACTGGGTCGGCCATTACATGGAAGTATCCAAGTTGTATTTTGAGTGGAGACAATTCTACTGCAGAGTTCTATTCTGTAGCGGTAACCAATAATTATCAGCAGGCAGATACGGGTACGAAGATGATTCACCTAGGTAAAAATACTCGCTCTACTATCGTAAGTAAGGGTATCAGTGCCGGAAAGAGTCAGAATTCTTATCGTGGGCTGGTGCGTGTAGCTGAAAAGGCAGATAATGCAAGAAACTACAGTCAGTGTGATTCTCTGTTGTTGGGTAGCCATTGCGGAGCGCATACATTCCCTTATATGGACATTCACAATGAAACGGCTGTGGTGGAACATGAGGCTACGACTTCCAAGATTTCGGAAGACCAGATTTTCTATTGCAACCAGCGTGGTATCTCTACTGAGGATGCCGTAGGACTGATTGTGAATGGGTATGCAAAGGAAGTTCTGAATAAACTTCCGATGGAGTTTGCCGTAGAGGCTCAGAAATTGCTGTCTGTATCGTTGGAGGGCAGTGTGGGATAAACGATAAAAATAGATTGTTATGCTAGAGATAAAGAATTTACATGCCAACATCAATGGCAAAGAGATATTGAAAGGTATTAACCTGACTGTAAAGGCAGGTGAAGTCCATGCGATTATGGGACCTAACGGTTCGGGAAAGGGTACATTGAGCAATGTATTGGTCGGTCATCCGGCTTATGAGGTGACGAAAGGAACCGTAACGTTTGATGGAAAGGATTTATTGGCTTTGAGTCCGGCAGACCGCAGTCATGAAGGATTGTTTCTGTCATTCCAGTATCCGGTAGAAATTCCGGGAGTGAGCATGGTGAATTTCATGCGTGCGGCCGTGAATGAACAGCGTAAGTACAAAGGACTTCCTGCTTTGACGGCCAGTGAGTTTTTGAAACTGATGCGCCAAAAGAGAGAGATTGTAGAGCTGGACAGCAAGTTGGCAAACCGTTCGGTAAATGAGGGATTCTCTGGGGGTGAGAAGAAGCGTAATGAAATATTCCAGATGGCTATGCTGGAGCCAAAGCTGAGCATCCTGGACGAAACCGACTCCGGACTGGATATTGATGCGTTGCGTATTGTGGCAGAAGGAGTGAATAAGCTGAAAACTCCAGAAACAAGCTGTATTGTGATTACGCACTATCAGCGTTTGCTGGATTACATTAAACCGGATATTGTACATGTACTTTATAAAGGCCGTATCGTAAAAACTGCAGGTCCGGAGCTGGCATTGGAACTGGAAGAAAAAGGATACGATTGGATTAAGAAAGAACTGGGAGAATGAGCATGAAAGCAGAACAGCAATATATTGATCTTTTCACGCAGTGCGAGGCAATGATTTGTCGGCAAAGTGCGGATGTGCTGAATGCGCCCCGTGCGAAGGCATTTGCTGATTTTGAGAAGCTGGGCTTCCCGACTCGCAAACAGGAAAAGTATAAGTATACGGAGGTGAGCAAGTATTTTGCTCCGGATTATGGGTTGAACTTGAATCGTCTGGAATTTCCGGTTAATCCGTATGAAGTGTTCAAGTGTGATGTGCCCAATATGAGTACCTCACTTTATTTTGTGGTAAATGATACGTTTGACAAGCATGTGCATCCTTCTGCTCAGTTGCCGGAGGGAGTTTACTTCGGTAGCTTGAAGGATATGGCTGAACAACGTCCTGATTTGGTCAGAAAATATTACGGAAAGCTGGCTGATACGTCGAAGGATGCTCTGGCTGCATTTAATACGATGTTTGCACAGGACGGTGTGTGCATGTATGTACCGAAGAATGTGGCGTTGGAACGTCCAATCCAGTTGGTGAATATCTTGCGTGCGGATGTGGATTTCATGGTAAACCGTCGTGTCCTGATTATATTGGAGGATGGTGCACAGGCCAAGTTGCTGGTATGCGACCATGCGATGGACGATGTGAATTTCCTTTCTACTCAGGTGGTGGAAGTCTTTGCAGGAGAGAATGCTGTATTCGACTTGTATGAACTGGAAGAAACTCATAATAGTACGGTACGTTTCAATAACTTGTATGTGAATCAGGAAGCTGGCAGTAATGTGCTGTTGAACGGGATGACACTGCACAATGGAACGACTCGTAATACTACAGAAGTGACATTGGCTGGTCGGGGGGCAGAAATCAGCTTGTGCGGAATGGCTATTGCTGATCAGAATGAGCAGGTGGATAACCATACTTTTATTGATCATAAAGTGCCCGATTGCACAAGTAATGAATTGTTTAAGTATGTACTTGACGACCAGGCTGTAGGAGCTTTTGCCGGAAAGGTACTTGTGAGAGAAGGAGCACAGCATACTTCTTCCCAGCAGACAAACCGGAATCTGTGTGCGACCCGTGAAGCACGTATGTACACTCAGCCACAACTGGAAATCTATGCAGATGATGTGAAATGTTCTCATGGAGCTACAGTAGGACAGTTGGATGAAAATGCATTGTTCTATATGCAGCAGCGTGGTATTAGCCTAAAAGAAGCACGTTTGCTGTTGATGTTTGCTTTTGTCAACGAAGTGATTGACCATATCCGGATGGATGCCCTGAAAGATCGCTTGCATCTGCTGGTAGAAAAACGCTTCCGTGGAGAACTGAATAAATGCCAGGGCTGTGCGATTTGTAAATAATCATATTTTAACAAAAAAATTATGCAATACGATGTCAATAAGATAAGAGAGGATTTTCCGATTCTTTCACGGTCGGTGTATGGAAAGCCGCTGGTCTATTTGGATAACGGGGCTACGACTCAGAAGCCTCGTTGCGTGGTGGAATCTATTACAGACGAGTATTATTCGGTAAATGCGAATGTACACCGTGGAGTGCATTTCCTGTCTCAACAGGCAACGAATTTGCATGAGGCTTCACGTGAGACGGTACGTCGGTTTATTAATGCACGCAGTATTTCGGAAATTGTCTTTACTCGTGGAACGACTGAGAGCATTAACCTGGTTGCTTCTTCATTTGCCGATAGTCAGATGAAGGAAGGGGAGGAGGTTATTGTTTCTGTGATGGAGCACCACAGTAATATTGTTTCTTGGCAGCTTCAGGCTGCACGGAAAGGAATCGTGCTGAAAGTAATTCCGATGAATAACCGGGGGGAACTTTTGTTGGATGAATATAAGAAGCTTTTTTCGGAAAAGACGAAACTTGTCTCTGTTGCGCATGTATCCAATGTGTTGGGAACAATTAATCCGGTAAAGGATATGATTGCCTTTGCACATTCGCAAGGTGTCCCGGTACTGGTGGATGGAGCACAGAGTATTCCACATATGAAAGTGGATGTACAAGATTTGGATGCTGACTTTTATGTGTTCAGTGGGCACAAAGTGTACGGTCCTACGGGTATTGGCGTGCTGTATGGAAAGGAAGCCTGGTTGGATAAACTGCCCCCTTATCAGGGAGGAGGGGAAATGATTAAGAATGTTTCTTTTGAAAAGACGACATTTAATGAACTTCCTTTTAAATTTGAGGCCGGCACTCCCGATTATATTGGGTCTACAGCACTGGCAAAGGCATTGGATTATGTTTCAGCCATAGGAATGGATAACATTTTTGCCTATGAGCATGACCTGACCCAGTATGCCATGAGCCGTTTAAAAGAAATCCCGGGAATGAGGATTTTGGGTGAAGCGGAGCAGAAAGGAGGGGTTATTTCTTTCTTGGTAGGGGATATACACCATTTTGATATGGGGACCTTGCTTGACCGCCTAGGTATAGCTGTTCGTACCGGACATCACTGTGCGGAACCTTTGATGCACCGTTTGGGTATTGAGGGCACGGTGCGTGCATCTTTGGGATTGTATAATACGAAAGAAGAAATAGATACGCTGGTGGAAGGTGTGCTTCGAGTAAGTAAAATGTTTGCTTAAATAAAAAGTAATAAAAGAGCTCTCCCGGTCAGGATTTTCATACAGAGAATGCTGACCGGGAGATTTTTATTTATAAACTGATTAGTGGATGGCTTTTGTGCTTTCTTTCAACCAGTTCTTTTCTTCCTTGCTGAGGTATGGGCTGAGTGTGGCATATACTTTCTGGTGATAATCGTTTAACCATACTTTTTCTTCCGAACTGAGTAAATCAGGCAGAATCGGTTTAAGGTCGATAGGGCATAGGGTCAATGCTTCAAATTTGTAGAATTTGCCAAAGTCAGTCGTTTGGTCGTCTACAATTAGCATGGTGTTTTCTGTGCGTACACCATATTTCCCGGATTTGTATACTCCTGGCTCATTGGTGACCGTCATTCCTGGAAGGAGAAGAGCAGGCATGTGGTTCATACGGAACTGATGAGGCCCTTCGTGCACATTCAGAAAATGTCCGACGCCATGTCCTGTACCATGTCCGTAGTTCATACCTTCTTTCCATATAAATTGTCGCGCCAATATGTCGAGCTGGGTGCCACAGGTGCCATATGGGAAGTTAGCCATGGAGAGCTGTATGAATCCTTTTAGGATAAGGGTATAATCTTTCTTCTGCTCTTCTGTGACGTGCCCTAATGCGATGGTACGAGTGATGTCGGTTGTTCCATCGAGGTATTGTCCTCCGCTGTCAAGAAGAAGGAAGCCTTCAGGTTTCAGGGTTGCTGCAGTTTCTTCAGTTGCTTCGTAATGTACGATTGCGCCATGTGCCTGATAACCGGCTATGGTATCAAAGCTGATACCTTGGAAGTTTTCTTGTGCAGAACGGAATTCGTATAGCTTCTGGTCAATGGATAATTCGGTTTCTGTTCCACTTTTTACAGCGTTTTCTAACCAATAAAGGAAGCGAACCATAGCCACCCCATCGCGTGTCATGGCTTGTTTGAATCCGGCGATTTCTGTAGAGTTTTTGATAGATTTCAAATATAATACCGGAGACTCAATCTGTTTTACCTGACTACTTTTGCAGGCTGCTTGATAAAGGGTATAGTTGGTTGAATAGGGTAGCTGTAAGCAGCCTTCTTTATATTCCTCCAAATCTTGGGCTATTTGTGTATAGTCTTTAATAGAAACCTGGTTTGTTTCTAAATAGCGACGTACCTCATCTGTTAGTTTATCCGGCTGGATGTACAATGTACTTGAAGTAGAGGTGATGAAAAGATAGGAAACGAATACCGGATTGCAATGTACGTCAGTGCCCCTTAAGTTTAAAGTCCAGGCTATTTCATCCAAGGCGGAAATTAAGATGCCATTGACTTGATTTTCTTTAAGAATAGTTTGTATCCGACTGATTTTTTGATTACACGTCTCTCCGCTGTATTCCAAAGGCAAAATAAATGGAGGGTTCAGCGGTAGTGAGGGACGGTCTTTCCACAATAAACTAAACGGGTCCTCCACGTTAACCAGTTCCAAATGATATTTTTCAAGTGCTTTTTGCAATTGCAGAGCTTCGGACGTGCTGTTTACCCATCCGTCGATACCGACTTTTTCTCCAGGTTTCAGAACGCTTCCTAACCAATCAGCAATGGAAGGAGTTTCCGGAAGACGGTCTTTGAATAAAATTAGTCCGCTTCCTTGAAGTTGTTCTTCTGCTTGTAAAAAATAACGGGAGTCGGTCCATAATCCTCCTTGTGCCATGGTGATTACAGCTGTACCGGCCGAACCGGTGAATCCGGAAATCCATTTCCGTGATTCCCAATGAGCAGGTACATATTCTCCAGAATGAGGGTCGGTACTGGGCACAATAAATGCAGATATGCCTTTGGTATGCATAAATCTGCGTAAGGCTTCAATTCTATCAGATATACGGTTCATGATGTAAATGAATTTAAGGAGATTCTAAACAAACATGACAAAAATAATAAATGGTGTGGAAAGGGGAGGCTTGATTTTGTCTGAAGTTGATTTTTTGAATAAAATCTTT
>UMIW01014627.1_pt1 | contig 13685 bp, 8 predicted proteins | sample 1965881 | NCBI WGS metagenome assembly UMIW01 (sample SAMEA4836135, study PRJEB28245) | human gut metagenome | biome: gut microbiome; material: fecal sample | place: Denmark | collected 2008 | reverse complement strand
CACGGCTACAGTCAGTCCCCCACGCTTCAACGGCAAGGCATTGTCCTTGTTCATCAGCAGAGTCATGGACTTGCGCGCCATGTCGAGCGCCAACGAGTCGTGACCGGCCGAAGCCACCACAGAGAAAGGAATTCCAGTCCAGGACACCTTCTCCGGTTCGTCCATTTCGCCCAGTGCAAAACGGGCTGTCAAAAGGCGCTTGACTGCTACATCCACTGCCTTTTCATCAATCTTTCCCTGCTTCACAGCCTCTACCAGAGCCTCGTAGCTCGAACCGCATTCCAAGTCTGTTCCACTCAGCACCGCAGCCGCCGAAGCGGACTCCGCATCGGGATGGGTCTTATGACCATAATCTCTGTAAAAGTCGGCAATTGCCCCACAATCCGAAAGGACAATACCGTCAAATCCCCACTCATCGCGCAGAATCTGCATCAGCAGGCGGTCGCTACCACAGCAAGGGTCGCCCTCAAAGCGGTTGTAGGCACACATCACCTCCTTTACCTTTCCTTCCTTCACCAATGCCTCGAAAGGAGGAAGATAGGTTTCGTACAAATCACGGGGCTTGATATTTTCCGCATTAAACTCATGACGGTTCCATTCCGGACCGGAGTGCACGGCAAAGTGCTTGGCACAAGCATGCAGCTTGTCATATTTTCCATCGTTCGTGCCCTGCAAACCCTTTACAACCATCACACCCATACGGCTGGTCAGATAAGGGTCTTCCCCATAAGTCTCTATACCCCTTCCCCAGCGGGGGTCGCGATAGATGTTCACCGTAGGCGTCCACATCGTCAATCCTTGATAGCGTTCACGACTTCCCTGAGATGCGTAATAGGTATTCTTGGCGCGGGCCTCATCGGATACGGCAGTAAATACCTCGTATACAGTCTCCGGCGAGAAGGATGCCGCCATACCAATCGGTTGGGGAAACACTGTGGCCAGCCCGGCACGCGCCACTCCATGCAACGCTTCATTCCACCAGTTATAGGGCTTGATGCCCAGGCGTTCCACCGGTTTGGAACCATCCATCATCAAGGACACCTTCTCTTCGAGTGTCAGTTCCTTCAGCAAAAGTCCGGCACGTTCTTCTGCCGGCAAAGATGCATTTTTGTAAGTAGCCTGCCCGCATCCCGACAATAGGAAGAGTGGCAATAGGTAAAGAAGTTTCTGTTTCATCATGGTTTTATATTAATCGTTGTTACAATCGCTTGTATCACAAAGATAAATATTATCTCTGGAAAAATCTAACGAATGAGGTGAAATAATGATGGCAGCACTGGTATTCAATGACTTATGAGGACTTATGATGAAAGCCTCTCCGATGCAAAAGTGCAAGGAAATGAAAGGTAATGAGAGTGGACGGTTTTCAAATCATTACCCGATAGAGAGGTAAGTTTATAGGTCGTTGGAGTCTATTTCTACTCTCTGCCATATTCTGCATAACAATGTACAACTCGCTGATAACTAATTTTGTAACCAAAAAGAATTGGATTATGCGAAGTACATTTAAGGTGCTGTTCTATGTGAACGGAAGCAAAGAGAAAAACGGTATTGTCCCCATTATGGGACGAGTGACAATCAATGGTTCGGTGGCACAATTCAGTTGCAAACTGACCATTGCAAAAACAGTGTGGGATGCCAAAGGTAATCGGGCAAAAGGCAAGAGCAAGGAGGCGCGAGACATCAATTTGGCTTTAGATAACATCAAGGCTCAAATCATCAAGCATTATCAACGCATTTCGGATAGAGAAGCCTATGTTACCGCTGAAATGGTACGCAATGCCTATCAAGGTATAGGAACGGAGTACGAAACACTGCTCGGTGCATTTGATAAGGACAACGAGAGTTTCAAGAAGCGTATCGGTATTGACCGTGCAGCAAGTTCCTACAAGGTGCGTGTAAGGTCTAGAAATCATTTAGCTGCATTCATTAAGAAATGCTACAAGCGTAGTGATATTTCTATGCTTGAACTTACTCCCGACTTCATCAAGGAGTATGAAATCTATCTCTCTACCGATGCAGGTTTGCATAATGGTAGTGTATGGTCACATTGTATGTGGCTGAAAACAATCGTGTCAAAAGCTCATTATAACGGACTGACACCACGAAATCCGTTTGCTCAGTATCGGGTAAATCAGAATATCAAGGAGCGTCAATACTTGACCGAAGATGAAATCAAGGCTGTAATGACACACGAATTTGCGGATAAGAAGTTAGCTTATATCAGAGACCTGTTCGTGTTTGCAAGTTTCACAGCTTTGTCATTCGTAGATATTAAGGAACTGACCACCGATGATATAGTAGAGATAAACGGAGAGAAATGGATTCTATCCAAGCGACACAAGACAAAGGTGAATTTCCAAGTGAAGTTGTTGGATATTCCATTGCAGATAATAAAGCGATATGAGAGATTCCAAGAGGATAAACTTGTGTTCCCAAATCTCAACTACTGGAATATCTGTAAGCCACTGAAAAAGATGATAAAAGAGTGTGGAATTTCAAAGGATATTTCATTCCATTGTACACGTCATGGATTTGCTACGCTTGCTCTCAGTAAGGGTGTTCCCATTGAGAGTGTCAGCCGAGTTTTGGGGCATACAAACATTACTACGACACAAAAGTATGCAAAGATTACCACCGAGAAAATTGACAAGGATTTGACTATGTTCGGCAACCGACTTAATCAATCGTTTAGTGAAATCTCGATAGCAATGTAACTATGGAACGAGCAATAATAACAATCAGCGAAAGTGGTAGAGTAAATATCCCAAGCGGTAATGTTTGGATGTCCGAAATGGAATTGGTGGAGTTGTTCGGGGTAATAGCCCCGACACTCCGAGCTGCAATAAAAGCGATATACAAGAATGGAACGCTTTGCCCTGTAAGCACTCAACGATGCGATTTGGCTACCCCTGCAAGTTGGGCTACATTCTACAACCTTGAAGTGGTCATTGCTCTTGCATTTAGGCTGAACACTTATGAAGCAAGTAGGATAAGGCAAAAGGTATTGGAGAGTTTGTGCCAGCGAAAAGAGAGTGGAATTAGCATACTTCTATCATTAGGAAGCATCGAGCATCATATCACACCTAAAAGGCTATGCTAATATAAGAATGAGACCTGCTATTCTCACGAACGGCAGGTCTCAACTAATGTCTTATATATAAATAATCTATCAAAGGGAATGATAGAGTTTCTTTATTGCATTATTTAATAGTTACGATTCCTGTATATCCCTTATCTCCAACCAATGTTGATGTAGTAACAGCCACATCATTAATTTTGACATTATTCACAATAACATCTTCACATGTTACACTACAACCATATGCTCTACCAACTACTGCACCTCGTTTCTTATCCTCTTCGCCTCCATTAAGGGTTGAATTGCTGATTGAAGAATTCTTGATGATTACATAGGTAGTACTACCACCGACAAAACCAACAAATCCACCGATTGTACCATTTGCTTGGATTGTTGCATCGTTAATTTGAACATTATCTATTTCAATGTTAGCACCATCTTGAAGATCTGACCAAATCGCACTTGCAAAATCTTTACCTGAAGGAGTGGTAAGTTTTTCAATTATAAGGTTTTTAACCACTTTATTGCCAGAATTTGCATCTCCTCTAAAGAGAGAGGTCGCATAATTGGCTTGCACAGCTGTTTCAACATTTGAAATCTTATGACCCTGACCATCAAATGTAGAGTTACCCCAAATTTCGATAGGCTTAGTCATTGCTACGCCTTGAAAGTCAATATCAGCAGTAAGAATAACGTATTTATTGCTTACTGTCAGTTGATTGAGCTGTTCTGCACTAGAAATCAAAACCACATCATCCATAGATACCTTTTTAACTGTAACGTCTGAAGCAACTGTCACACCAGCAGGTGTTTGATTACCTACGGCTGCAGCAATAGATGTTTCGCCACGGCGTGCTGCATAGAATCCCTCTACTATTGTGTTATTAACTTCGCAGTTTGATGTTGTTACTGTACCAACTGGTCGACCGACCAAACCAGCAACAAAACCAGATTCATTATCCACTGCATAGTTATGAATATAGCTTCCACTTACAGAACAATTGTTTAATGTGAGAGTCTTGCCGCTTGCTACAAAACCTACAAGACCTCCAACTGACTGAACACCACAAAGGTCTGCACCATTCACGTGAACATTCTCCAATGTTACATTATTCTGAACATCGCCAAATATTGTACCAACATAACCCTGACCTTCATCGCTACACTCTGCAACGGCATTCTCTATAGTTACGTTCTTCACTGTAACCTCGCCAGAAGCGTCACCTTGGAACAAACCATTTGAATAATAATTGCCTCCGCAAAGCAAAGTCATATTTGACATTATATGACCGTCTCCATCAAATGTGCCTGTAAAGCCAAGACCTTTCACTTCGTTACCACCGAAATCAATATTAGCAGTCAACTTAATATTCTTGCCATTCAAATTCTTACCTTTCAACCAAGCCCACTCAGCAGGAGATGAAATCAAGTACTCTGTAGCAGTAGATTCAGGTTCTGAAACTTCCTTTCCATCCCAAGGACTCGCAACAATATAATCTGGCTTCTCAAATTTCTCATCAATTGTGATATTGAATACAGCAGGGTTAGTCAACAGGTAGCCAATGATATTTGTGCGATAATTGCGCTGAACAGGAATGTTCTTGAAAACGGTTGCAGGGCTGTTAGTTTTATTGTCAGCAGTCTTCCATTCAAAGGTAACGTCTGTCAACTCTTTCTCACTACCAGCATTACCAACAAGAAGATAGTTCAATGCAAGATACTCAAATGATTCATCGGCGGTAGTAGCATCATTATCCATATCGACATACAAATCCTGACCAGGAATTTCATTCATTGTGAAAGTTACCTCTTTTGATTGTGCTCCAGCAACGATTGCATTGTTGTATGCGTCAAACTCTGTATAGACATTGCTTACTGTGATTTTACTATTAGTTACAACCACACCTGCTTTTTTTGCAGCTTCAATATCTTCTGCAACTGCGCCAAGGTTAAGCTGAGCAAAGGGACGATAAAGAGTTACAGGTTTCTCAACCGCCTTCATTGACTCTTGGGCTGTAACATCAACATAATTAGTAAAGGCGTCACGATGCTCAATATTTGATTTCGCATCCTTAATTTTAATATCAGTCAAATACTGCATGTTATAGTAATCTGATATACCATTATCTTCACCATAATAAGCAAAGAACGCTACACGATAAGCCTGACCTTTAACCAAACGGATTGAATACTCGGCCATCTTGTTGGTAATTGGTCTATACTGACGTAAATCTGGCATTTCTTCTCCAGTCGCATCATAAACAGCACAAGCTACATAGTTTACTGTTGTACCTTCACCTACATTCACAGCGGCACGTGTGCCAATACCTTCAGGAGTAGAAATTGTGAACTTTGCACTAACGTAATCGCCCGTTGTGGGTTCGTTAAGCAATTCGTCTTGCGAACATGAGGTCGCAAACAGCATACCTGCTATTGCAAGCATACTCATAAACAAATTCTTTTTCATCTTTTGAATTTTTTAAATTAATAATAAAAGTTTATATTATTTTCTTTCTTTTCACGCTTTCCCACATATTTACATATGCCGGATCTCGTCCAGTGTTCATAAGGATTATTCCTTAGGGGCAATTCATCATAGTAGAAATCTCCATAAAGAGATTTTAAAAGAATCACATGAGGATTCCATTTGTTTATTTATACTATCTGACTCTATTTCTTGAAATTGAATTAATTTTGAGGGTTATACTTTATTCTATTGTCTCGTTATTTTCTGTCGTATTGAAATCCTTCTCGAAAGTGATGGTATATGTAATTGTGCCTGTCAACAGACCGCCTACCACATTTGTACGATAGTTATTTTCCAACGGAATGTTTTGAATGGTTACATCCTCACGAATTACGTTATCGTCTTGGTCATAGATAGTGTACGTAATATCTATATTCTCTTGTCCAGCATCGGGATATACATAGCACATTGCAATACTTTTGTAGGTCACTTCTCCAGCCACAAGGTCTTCACCGGACACATCAAGAGTATATGTCACCTCTTTATCCTCCCCTGTAGTTGCACCTGTCAGGGCGTTGAATGTATCCTTACCTGTCAGTGTTATAATCATCTTTGTGGGCTTCATTCCAAAAGTTTCTTCACTTGCCACTGCATTCCAATCATCTAGGGTTACACCAAGATTCAGTTGTGCCAATGGGCGTTTAAGTGTTACAGTTTCCGATTTGGAGCCTGTTACTTCGACCTCTACACTTTCTGTGAATGCGTCAAATTCACTTTCAGCAGCAGTTGCTCCCGAAGCACGAGTAATGGCTGTCATATCGTCCACATCATAATTGTCGTCTTTCATAGCCCAAAAGACAACATCGTATGTACGACCTTTAATTAAGCGAGGAGCAAATACAATATCTTCCCCTTCTTGAATTGTAATAACTTCACGCAAGGTGCTGATTTCTTCTCCGTCTTCAAATACAGCACACACCACCTTGTTCACATTCAAATCACCCGTGCCTGCACGTGTGCCGATTCGTTTCGGAAGTTCTGTGCTGAAACTTACTTGAACGGATTCTTCACTGACCATTCCTTCCTCCTTATTACAAGAGGTGAAGAACAATGGCATTGCCAGTAGTAGATAGATTAATTTTTTCATATTGTATAGAGTCTTTAAATTGTTTCTTTTACCGTAACCGTGTTCCATCTATATATACTTTTCCTTTCTGCAATAAAGATGAAAGTGAATATCCACCAACAAACTTTGATTTTTCGTCTTTCTTGTTTTCATAAATGTTTCCGGATACGTTGCACTTATTGATGTCTATTCTGTGCGATGAGTTGTCCAATCGGATAGTGCCTATAAATTGATTGACGTGTCGCAGAAAAGAATTGAGACAATTAATTACAGAGTTGGTTACACTACATGATTCCACCAATGCGCTTTGTTGTATAAAACCTACCAATCCCCCCATTTCTCCCGATGCGGCAAATGTTTCTCCGGTAAGATGCAAGTAGGAATTTTCAAGGCGTAGGTTATTGACCGAGCATTGTTTTGCCGTGTAGAAGGTTGTTCCCGATGTCACGTAGCCATTCAGCCCTCCGGATTTTGAGATTCCAAGAACGTAAGCATTATCAATCTTGATATTTTCAGCCGTATAAGAACCTTCGATGTATGCGCACAGAGTAGCAGCATAAGCCAATTCACTTCCACTGGAAGGCTTTACCAATACCGATGAGTTAGAGAAATTCAGATTCTTATGACTGGTTGTTCCTGAAGAAGCTCCGATGAAGGCTCCAATCCAATTCGTTACATTGATATATAAATTATAAATTGTCTTATCGCCACCATCCAATGTACTAATCGTACTTATTGGTGTAAACGGATTCTTATTGGTTGCTCTGTCACCACCCAAATCGACATCTTCTTTAAATGTGACAGCAGCATGGCCACTACCTTGCAATGATGCTAAATCAAAAGCCGAATAGATAAGTTTAGTTGTTCCATCTGTAAGCGGTGTGATTTTTGTAATTCCATCCCAGCAAGGAATGAAGCGATTATTACCATACATTACCGTACCGCGATAGCATTCCTCATCACCTAACCAACCATCATATTTAGAATAGTCATTGTTCGCAAGCCAAGTACCCTCATTACCTTCACGGTAAGGAGACACAAAATCACCAGCAGACCTTACGGTAGCAGAAAGTGTAAGCGTACAATTACTATTGAATTGTAAAGTTTCATTATAATCATAACCACGAAGTAATCCTACAAAATGACCTTCACTTTGTGTACCGCTTACTGTTGTTTCTGTTACGTGACAATCATCAAAGGTTACGGTCAATGTCTCTTCCCTATTATTCGGGTCTTTACGGGAAATATATCCTACAATACCACCTGCAGCTCCATTTTGTGTGCTGACGGATGAACTCTTTATATGGATATTGCTGAATGTATTACTTCCTTTGAGTGTATTAACCAATACTCCTACATGGGTCACATCGGCAGATGTATTAGCTACAGTTGTTTCTTCTATGGTTAAGTTCTTGACAGTAATGTCTGTTACATCCCCCAAGAGAGCATTTTCTAACTGCAAGCCTTTGATGGTATGTCCATCACCGTCCAATATACTTCCCGAAGGAAGTTGTATAGCGGCGAGACCACTGCCGTTATTCATATCCACATCGACTGTCATAATGAAAGTGCTATTAGCGGCAAGGCTTTGGGCATTTTCTTGAACACTCAACCAAGCCACATCATCGGCTTCATCAATGATGTAACGATTCTGATTCTCAGGGTCAGTAGTTAAAGTGGATTCTGTCGGCATTTCACCATCCCACACACTCCATGTTTCAGGCTGAAGAATAATGGATCCAAGTACATTGGTCTTCTTATTTTTCTCCAATGTAATATCAGGTACTTCTATTTCCTTAATAGAGATTCCATCCGTATTCTGCAAATCAATAGTTGCGCTCATATTGCTTATTGTTCCCGTCTGGGGCGCAAAGAAATAATTGCTTGACAGATAATAATATGAGGAACCATCTACCGACAGCGTTTCGGCGGGGAAATCTGCAAAAGTAAAGACTACATCAGTATTTGACATTTCAAGAATCCCTGTGAAAGGATTGAATGATGTTGGGACACCATGAAAGGTTACAACGGTCTGATGAGTTCCTTGTTCGGGCAATGTGGTATTGTCTGCAAAATTCAGTTGGGCAAGTGGACGGGAAAGTTCTATCTGCTTGTTCTCGTTTTTCTTCGAACCCACTGTAATAGATGAAGTGCCACAAAAAGCATCCATTTCCTCCATCTTGGCAAAACCTCCATCGATATATCCATTGTAATCTACGGTTATTTTTCCGTCATTGGTTAATGTATAGGCTGTGTTTACACTATTTTCCACCCAAAATAGAATTTTATATGAGTGCCCTTCAATCAAAGTCAAGGTGATACCGTTCCTTTTTGCAATGTCCCAATCCTCTGAGTATGACAGTTTTTTAGACAATGTTTGAGTACCTTCATAAACAACAATCGTCAGACGGTCGATACCTGCTGCGTCACCGATGGCACGAGTATTTAACTCACCCTTTAATGTCGGACGGAAAGTGACAGATACATTTTCTCCCATCGTCTGCTGCAAATAATCATCATTGGAGCAGGCGGAGAACGATAGTATGGCAAACGCCAAAATCAGACTTCTAATATATTGATATGGTTTCATCATTATTCAATTATAATGTTATGGTTTCCGTCAAAATCAGGATTGATAGTGATACCTCCCGATGCCTCCTGCATCAGGAATGAGCCTTTCAAAATCGTGTGATGACTTCTTCGGAGTGGTACATCAATAGGCTCGGACAAAGCAATCTGCCTATCCTCACTATCATATAATCCAATTTGAATAGAAACTCCAGCTTCCTTACCATTTACGAACACATAGTCATAACCCAATGATGCCTCATTTTCATTCAAGATACCAAGTCTTGACTCAAAGAATACACCCATAGATGAATCAATAGGTTTGTCCGTATTCATATTATAGGTATTCGGCATAAATCCAGCATATTGAAATACAACTTTATAATTCTCTGTATCAACTCTGGTCGGAGGAACATCACCTCGTGTTGCTGCCTCTTTCTTTAAAAATTCTATTTCCTTATCGATAAATTCCTGTAAGTCTGTGGTCACGAACTCAAATTTGGCAAGGGGACGCTGCATCGCAATATCCAATGTGTCGGGCAAATGCTCCATAATATCCGCTACAAGGGAAATATTGTTTGAGCCTCGGAAGGCATCCCGATAGTCATTATTACCCTTGTGGTCGCCTTGCAGTCTGATTTCCGCAAAGTTGTCGGCATTGTGGAAATGGCTGTCACCGCTTGTCTGCACCAAGTCTGACCATACCATCACATTGTAGTTGCCGGGCAAGAGGTCGAGCGTGACTTCGTGGTCGTAGCCCTCTGATATGTCTTTCGTGAATACGAACTCCTGTGTATAGTCCGATGTGGTACGCATTTTCTCCGATACGGGATAGGTGCGGACGATGTAGCGTATCTTGCCATAATCACGATGATTGTCGTATGTCTCTCCATATCCCTGCTCAATGACCTCTGCACCATCGTACAGGTGTTCCCATTCGGTCATATCCGTTTCATAGTTCAGGCGAAGATGCATTTTTACAAACTCCGGCGTTTCAGGCCATTCGTGAACATCACAAGCCGAAAGAAACAATATCGGCAAGCACATAATAAGGTATAGAATCTTTCTCATCGCTTGCCTCCTTTCTTCTTTAAGTCAAACGAATAGGAGAACGATACCGTTGCTTGGTCAATACCCCAATAGGCCTTCTTGATGCTCTCTATCATCAGACCGTCTTTTGTGCGTGGGGTATTGTGGAACTTGTCGTAGTGATTTGAATATACTCCTGCTCCGAGTGAGAACTCCACCCTCCAACGGTTGTTTTTGCTGATGGGCAGACGATAACCGATGCTCACACCACCACCGATGGCAGGTGTTTCACGGTTATGGTCTTGGTAGCGATAATCACCATCAAAAGCAAAATTGTAATATGCCAAGCCGAAATGTACCCCACCGAAGAATCCGTCATTCTCTTCCGACAGCCAATAGCGGAATTCAGGTTGCAGGGCAAATGTGCGGAACTTGATAGTTGATTTGAAGTAGTCCCAAGCCGAATAATAGACAGGAAGCGTAAACGACCAATGTTTTGCCAAGTCAACTTCTGCGGCAACATTGGCAATAGCCATTCCCAAACCTATGGCATTGGTCTTCAAATGGAGTTTGCGACTCCATCCCTCTATTTCGGGGATAACTGTTTCTACGATAGCCGTTGTGTCGGGTACAATTTCCACAACTTCAACTATTGGCTCTATCGTAATGGTATCAGGCACGATTATAGGCACTTGTACGGGTGGTAACTCTTTCTTGTAGGTTACGAATACCGCACAAGCATTTCTCATCTGCTCGAAGAAGAGATTGTTCATCTGCTGCCATACCTTGCCACCGTCCAATGCTCTCAATTTCACGATACGGTTATCGATATGTGTATTCGGGTGATGATAGTCCACCAATCGGGCTTCTTCCTCCAAGATGGCAATTACTTCATCCTTGCGGATAAGTCCCGAATCCTCAATCTGCGATTTGAGATAATCCCACGGGATATAGCTGTCATTATAGGTAATAAGGCTGTCGGGAATATCCACCTCACTGCGGATGAACTTTTCAAGTGCCGAGAGACGGCCTTGTGCCAACTTGCGGTTGAGTTGATAACTGCCTTCGGGAGAAGCTGCTCCGCAGAAGGATACTTCAATGATATTGATTGTACTGTCTTGGCGTATAGTTCGTAGGAACTCCAACATCTCCTGCATACGGGCGGCATTGTCCGAATAGGCGGAGTCTATGACAGTACTGTTCACACGGAAGTCAATACAGATTTCCGTGTGTCTCTCTTGCGAATGCGCAATACCTACACCAAACAGCAAGAGAATCAGTGTTATACAATATTTCTTAATGCGCATAAATCAGAATAATAGGTCACTTCTCTTTGGAAGAGTGATTTATGCGACATACTGCTATTGATTACGAGTAGGTTATTTGAACAGTCACGACATAATTTGCTCAACAATCCACATTGCCACTAAACAAAATCTGAATCGAGCATAACATTTTTTAGTGTAAATTGGTGCTATTTGCCGAAAAATGTGTAATTTTGCATCGGTAATCATTTCTCTTCCAAAGAGATAAGTTCTCTCTTCCAAAGAGACCTTTCATTCGCTCAACAATCTATTCTGCTCTGCACCTTCAACATCAGCCCTATTCTTTTGGCTCTTACGGCTTATTGTGTCTTGACTTTATAATTTCAGGAGTATATTTATAGAGATATTTACGGAAAGAATGGATGTTAAGTCCAAATCGTTCAGCAATATCCTTCATCGTATCGGTGCTATTTCTCATACATTCGATAGCAGCTGCATATTTATCTGCCGTCTTTTGTTTCCTAACTATCGGCTTGCGTTCCGTCTTACGATGAAGCAATTCAGGGTGCTTGCTCTTTATGTAAGCTCTGAAATATTCATTGTAGCCACACTCGTCCATCACGGCATGGATAGTGGCGTTCCCTGATTTCAACATTTCTACCCCTTCAGCAAACATCTGTTCACTGGATGCAAGCAACGAATTATGCTTTTCGATGGCTTCGGGATAGTTACGGCGTATAAAACCGCCTACACTATTATAGGTAAGTCCCAACCGTTTGGCAATGGATTTCAAGGACTCGGAAGTGGTTACATAGATGCGTAGTGCCTCCGCATACTTTTCTGCACTACGATTGGAAACGACCTTACCGTCAGATGTCCTTATCATTCCACGGGCTGTAACCAATTCGGGATGATGCTCCCTGAGATACATCCTGAATGTTTCGGGATTCAGTCCAAATTCCGCTGCGACCTTTGCCGTTGGCAAATCGGTATTCTGTAATCTTTCGATTGCATTGGCATATTTCTCAGCTGAAGATTTTTTATAACGTTTGGTTTGCTCCAATGCCATACCTTCGTCAAAGCCACGTCTAAGAACCATCAGTTCGGGATGCCAAGTTCTCAAGTGGTAGCGGAAGCCACCGAGAGTTACCCCAACAATACGTACTATATCCTTTACATCCTTCGATGTTGTACGATACAGGTCTATAGCTTTCTCATATTTTTCAAGAGTTTCACGGTCTGGCTCATAGACAGTCCAATTTCCGTTACGCAGACCTCTGACCTTTTGACCTGTTGCACGGATACGTTTCTCCTCCCTATTACGGGTAATTTGTGGATAATAGGCTAAGATGTGTTCTCGCAAACCCGTGTAGGATACATTACAAGTCTCTGCAACCTCTTCAATGGTTTTATCGGATGATTGCAACATCTCAATGGCAGTAGCATACTCTTCCTTGCTCCACTTGCGTGCTCCATATTGCAGATTGACGGTTATTCCTATCCGTCTGCGTTCCTGTTCTCTGCGTGGTACAATATCGGGGTAATGTCTGCGAAGTTGGCTTGCCAAAGAGGAACAATCTACGTTGAAGATACGTGCTATCTGGGATATATTGTATTCAATATACTCCATACTGTCGCAAGCGTCAATGGCATCCTTGTATTTGTAATGGGCGGCAGTAGTTTGACCTTTCTTTCCTCTAAGTTTGACATTCTTAAATTCTGTAAGATTATGTCGTTTGAGGATTAGGTCACGGTGATGAGTGGAGAGGTAAGAACTGAACGCGGAAAAGCCGACCCCAGTCTGCTCGCATATTTGTTTTATGGAAAGACTGGTCTCTACATAGAGGGTAATTGCATCGCTATACTTTTCTCTGGTTTCGTGTCTAATTCCTCGTTGCTCTTTCAATTTTTGGTTGCCAATTTTTATGCGTTACTTAATTGGGGTAGGCAATCGTCAGGTTTACAAGTTCTTAATTCTATATAAAGAAGCTAAAGAGTAAACCTCTCTTGATAAGAGCAATTAATATTGTAGGTCTATTCTATGAATGAGTCTATTAGCAGGTTGACACATTGGAATTTGCTCAACAATAGACTTGTGGAGCAAAACAAAATGAAAATCAACCTGCTTTTTTAATTCCTTTTTTGGTT
>UMIW01000815.1_pt1 | contig 16811 bp, 10 predicted proteins | sample 1965881 | NCBI WGS metagenome assembly UMIW01 (sample SAMEA4836135, study PRJEB28245) | human gut metagenome | biome: gut microbiome; material: fecal sample | place: Denmark | collected 2008 | reverse complement strand
ATAACTGCCGGGTGTTTTTGTGTAAATGTTTATTTGAAAGGAGAATTTTCTTCAAATCAGGAGCAAAATGAGAAAAATGGTACGTTGGCACTAAATAGTAGTGGATTATTATAAAAAAATGTTGTATAATAAAGCTACTCTAAAAACTCAAACAAAAGAAGGGGGATTTTATGAATAGTCAACAGTATAACAGAGCCAACAAACGTGTATTCCTGGCGGTAATCATAGTATTTGCATATATAGCATTTACGTTATTTGCAGCAGTTGGGACAAAAGATGCTGATATTACCAAGATAAGTATACAGCTTGTTGCGGCAATAGCAGTAATAGTAATAGCTGTAATTGCATTTATTACAAAAAGAGACAGCAGAACAGGTGCGCTTATACTTGTAAGCGCCATGACAGCAGGATATTTTATTATCGCACTGATCAATTCAACAATCGGTACATGGACATATGCCCTGCCGCTTGTTATTGCAGCGATGATATATCTGGATATAAAGATGATGATGGTGATGAACGCAGTAATAATCATATCCAGCGTCATCAGGCTTGTAATGCAGCTTGGAATAGGGGGTACAGTTCTTCAGAATGATGTGATAGCAGTTTTTGTACTTGTACTTGTGGGATATGCGTCAGACAGCATCACGATTCTTCTTACCCATTTCTTCGATGAAAATATGGAAGAAATCAAAGAATCTGCTATGGCACAGGTGGACAGCAATAAGAAGATGGTAATGGTTGCGGAGAATATTTCAAAGCACTTTGACGAGGCTATGACCATGTTAAATGATCTCGATGAGTCTGTTGCGGTGAGCCATAGTTCAATCCAGGAGATAGCAGACAGCACAGAGAGCACTGCGGAGGCTATCCAGAAGCAGGCAGCTATGTGTGTTGATATTCAGGGAAATACAGACAATGCAGAAAGTGGAATCAAGGCTATGATAGATGCCTCACGCCAGACTGATGAGACCGTAAAGCAGGGAGCTGATGTTGTGGAAGAACTCAAGGAGCAGGCACACAACGTGGCAGAGGCAAGCAATGTTACAGTGTCAGTTATCCAGAGTCTTACAGCTAAGGTAGAGGAAGTAAAGAGCTTTGTTGAGTCGATTATCAATATTTCTAACCAGACAAATCTGCTTGCTCTCAATGCTTCAATTGAGGCGGCCAGGGCAGGTGAAGCAGGAAAGGGCTTTGCGGTAGTTGCAGATGAAATCAGACAGCTCTCAGAGCAGACAAAGGATGCATCAGCCAATATTACAGAGATTATAAACAAGCTCAATGAGGACACAAGGCGTGCCAACGAGAGTATCGAGAACTCAGTATCATCGGTAGAGAAGCAGAATGAGCTTATCGACGATACAAGAGACAAGTTTAATGCCATGGGAGAGGCCGTTGAGCTGTTGATGAAGGATATCAATGTGGCTGAGGAGAGTATCAAAAAGATTCTTGATTCAACAACAGTCATATCAGACAATATCACACACCTTTCAGCTACCGGAGAAGAGGTCGCAGCTTCTTCAACAGAGGGACTTCGCATGGCTGATACCACAGTCGAGAGCATGGCAAAGTGCAAGAAGGTACTGGAAAATATCTATATGCTTGCGGATGACCTCAAAAACTCTGTTGAGGAGAGTGAGGAAGAGCTTAGTCAGAAATTTGATTTCTAAGAGCAGTAATATGTTTTTTACGGCAGGAGCGCATTTGCTCCTGCCATTTTTACATATTTTTTATGATAAAAATATTTACATTATTGTAATATATGATAAAATATTTCTAACACGATAACACAATGGCCACATAAACAATAGGATATATGGAGGAAGTTATGGACGATAACAATTATATGAACAATGACAACCGGTCGTCAGGCACACCGGACAATACAGGTGTATTCGGTCAGCCTTCAGAAACAGCAAATGGCTCAGACACATACAGCCAGCCGCAGGACACATACAATCAGCCGACAGACACATATAATCAGTCTGTATCCCAGCAGGAAAGTGGGAATGCATATGGACAGTCATCAGACCAGACAGGCAGCACAGACGGATATGTCAATAATCCGGGCAGTGCATATGGTTATGCAAATCAGGGTACATACAATCAGAATCCAAATGCCCAGGGTACATACAACCAGAATCCAAATGCCCAGGGCACATACAACCAGAACACATATGCTCAGGGCTCATTTAATCAGTCAGCATACGGACAGACGCAGTATGGCCAGCAGCCAAACGGACAGGGTGGCTACAATCAGACTGCATACGGACAGACAGCCTACAATCAGCCACAGTATGGAGCTAATCCATACAACCAGCCGCCAAAGAACAGCAATGGCTTTGGTATAGCTTCTCTGGTACTTGGAATCGCATCTATTGTACTGTTTTGTACATGCATCAATTATGTGACAGCTCTGCTTGCTATCATTTTTGGTATTATACATATCATAAAGGGCAACAACAAGGTGTTTGGTATAGTTGGTATAGCAACAGCAGCTATCTCAGTTATAGTCAGCATCATATTCTGGGTTATAGCAGGCTCAAACGTAAGCACAGATTTTGAAAAGGAGTTCATGAAGGGCTTTGATGAGGGCTATGAGTATTATAATGATGACGATTCCTATGAGGATTACGATTATGATTATGATTCTTATGATTATGATGATTTTGATTATCAGAATTTTGAGTATGATGGCATTTATTAGAGTTAATTATTATCAAATTATTACAGAATCAATTACATCTTGACAACAGTGGCTTTTCAGTTATATACTTAAACACAGTTAGTAAAAGGCAGTGACGAAGACAGTAGAGATGGCAGGAAAGTCAAAGAGAGCCGGGGCAGGTGAGAGCCGGTATGAGTAGAGCCGTTTTGAAAATCACTTCTGAGCCGCAGGCTAAAATCGCCATACAGTGTTGCGAGAGTAGGTTCTGACGTATTCCCTACGTTACAGGGGCGGGTATGCAAGGGTATTTCCCTTAAGTACATTGTAATAGGTGGTATAGACGTATCAGGCACGCGTTCCTAATTACAGGAATGTGTGCCTTTTTTGTGAATATTCAATAAACCGAAAATTCTAGTGGAGTAAGCCACAAGGAAGCCTCGTAAGAGTCGAATTTGAGGTGCATGTTGGGATGTTCACGAACAATATAGAATAAGGAGAGATAGTCATGTACAACAAAGTTGACACCAATATGAACTTCGTTGAACGCGAGAAGAAGACAGAGCAGTTCTGGAGAGAGAACAATATCTTCAGAAAATCTATGGAAAACAGAAAAGAAGGAGAGACATACACATTCTATGATGGACCTCCTACAGCAAACGGAAAGCCTCACATCGGACATGTTGAGACACGTACCATAAAGGATATGATTCCAAGATTCCAGACCATGAAGGGCAAATATGTGCCACGTAAAGCAGGCTGGGATACACACGGACTTCCTGTTGAGATTGAGGTGGAGAAGCTTCTCGGTCTTGACGGCAAGGATCAGATTGAGAACTACGGACTTGAGCCATTCATCAAGAAGTGTAAAGAGTCTGTATGGAAATACAAGGGCATGTGGGAGGATTTCTCCAACACAGTAGGTTTCTGGGCTGATATGGACAATCCATACGTCACATATGACGACAATTTCATTGAGTCAGAGTGGTGGGCTCTCAAGGAAATCTGGAACAAGGGACTTCTTTACAAGGGCTTCAAGATTGTTCCTTACTGTCCTCGTTGTGGAACACCGCTTTCTGCACAGGAGGTGGCACAGGGCTACAAGACAGTTAAAGAAAAATCAGCAGTAGTACGTTTTAAGGTAGTAGGAGAGGATGCATATTTCCTCGCATGGACAACAACTCCATGGACACTTCCAAGCAACGTGGCACTCTGTGTGAACCCTAATGACACATATGTAAAGGTAAAGGCTGTTGATGGCTACACATATTATATGGCAGAGGCACTTGCAGACAAGGTGCTCTCACAGCTTCTTTCAAAAGAGGACGCCGAAGCAGGCAAGAAGGCATATGAGGTGCTTGAGACATACAAAGGAAAGGACCTTGAGTACAAGGAGTATGAGCCGCTTTATGACTGTGCTAAGCAGGTTGCCGATAAGCAGGGCAAGAAGGGCTTTTTCGTGACATGTGACACATATGTTACTATGTCAGACGGTACAGGAATCGTTCATATCGCTCCTGCATTTGGTGAGGATGATGCCAATGTCGGAAGAAATTATGACCTTCCATTTGTACAGTTTGTAAACGACAAGGGAGAGCTTACAGCAGAGACTCCGTTTGCCGGTATGTGGGTAAAGGATGCAGATCCTGAGGTATTAAAGGACTTAAGCGGCAGAAAGCAGCTCTTCGATGCTCCGAAATTTGAGCATGAGTATCCACACTGCTGGAGATGTGACAAGCCTCTTATCTACTATGCAAGAGAGTCATGGTACATCAAGGAGACAGCAGTAAAGGATGATCTTATCAGAAACAACAATACAGTAAACTGGATTCCTGAGTCTATCGGTTCAGGACGTTTCGGAAACTGGCTTGAGAATATACAGGATTGGGCTATTTCACGTAACCGTTACTGGGGCACACCACTCAATATCTGGGAGTGTGAATGCGGACACAGAGAGTGTATCGGAAGCCGTGCAGAGCTCGCCGAAAAAGCAGGAGATCCAAAGGCTGCAGAGGTAGAGCTTCACAGACCATACATCGACGCTGTGACAATCAAGTGTCCTGAGTGTGGCAAGGATATGCACCGTGTACCTGAGGTACTTGACTGCTGGTTTGATTCAGGAGCCATGCCATTTGCACAGCACCACTATCCGTTCGAGAACAAGGAAGTATTTGAGAAGCAGTTCCCGGCCAAGTTTATCTCAGAGGCAGTTGACCAGACACGTGGATGGTTCCATTCACTCATGGCTGAGTCTACACTCCTTTTCAACAAGGCCCCTTATGAGAATGTAATCGTGCTTGGACACGTACAGGATGAGAACGGACAGAAGATGTCCAAGTCAAAGGGCAACGCTGTAGATCCGTTTGATGCACTTGAGACATACGGTGCAGATGCCATCAGATGGTATTTCTACACAGCATCAGCTCCATGGATTCCAAAGAAGTTTTCAGGAAAGCTCGTGCTTGAGGGACAGCGTAAGTTTATGGGAACACTCTGGAACACATACGCATTCTTCGTTCTTTATGCAAATATCGACAATTTTGATGCTACAAAATACAGCCTTGAGTATGATAAGCTTGCAGTAATGGACAAGTGGATTCTTTCAAAGCTCAACTCAGCAGTGGCAGGCGTGGATGAGTGCCTGTCAAACTACAAGATTCCGGAGGCGGCAAAGTACCTTCAGGAGTTCGTAGACGACTTAAGTAACTGGTATGTACGCCGCAGCCGTGAGCGTTTCTGGGCAAAGGGAATGGAGCAGGACAAGATAAACGCATACATGACACTTTATACAGCACTTGTCACCATATCAAAGGCGGCAGCACCTATGATTCCTTTCATGACAGAGGATATCTACAGAAATCTTGTCTGCTCTATCGACAAGAGCGCACCGGAGTCAATTCATCTGTGCGACTATCCTGTAGTTGATGAGAAGCTGATTGACAAAAAGCTCGAAGCTGATATGGATGAGGTACTAAAGGTTGTAGTACTCGGACGTGCATGCCGTAACGAGGCAAATATCAAAAACCGTCAGCCAATCGGAAAAATGTTTGTAAAGGCTCCAGAAAAACTGGATGAATTTTATGTGGATATCATCGCAGACGAGCTCAACGTAAAAGAGGTTGAGTTCACTGATGATGTATCACACTACACCACCTACAAATTCAAGCCACAGCTTAGAACAGTGGGTCCTAAGTATGGTAAATACCTTGGCCAGATTAAGGCAGTTTTAGCTGAGCTTGATGGTCATAAGGCCATGGAGGAGCTTAACAGCACCGGCTCTCTCAAGCTTGACAGCATTAGCGATGAAGTTGTATTATCTAAAGAGGATTTACTTATCGAGATGACTCAGATGGAGGGCTATGTGACACAGTCTGACAACAATATAACCGTTGTTCTTGACACCAACCTCACTCCTGAGCTTATCGAGGAAGGTTTCGTAAGAGAAATCATCAGTAAGATCCAGACAATGCGTAAGGACGCAGGCTTTGAGGTTATGGACCACATCGCTGTGACATACGAGGCAGATGAGAAGCTTTCAAATGTATTTGAAAAGTTTGGTGATGAAATCAAGACCGAGGTTCTTGCCGTATCAATTAAATCAGGCGAACTTAAGGGCTATGAAAAGGATTGGAAGATTAATGGTGAGGCTGTTAAGCTTGCAGTTGAAAAACAATAATCTCTGCACGAGAGGGAGCATTAATTTGCTCCCTTTTAGTGCCATAAGGAGGAATATGATGAGAGATAATACGTTTAGCAAAAAGGTGTTTATTAAGACTGTATCAGACAATTTAAAAAATAAATATCGTAAGACTATAGATGATGCCACACAGCAGGAACTTTATCAGGCTGTATCAGAGGCCGTAAAGGATGTCATCATGGATGAGTGGATTGCCACACAGAGAGTGATGGACAAGGACGATCCAAAGGTTGTTTACTATATGTCCATGGAGTTTTTGATGGGAAGAGCTCTCGGCAACAACCTTATAAACCTCTCAGCATACAAGGAGGTCAAGGAGGCTCTCAATGAGATTGGTGTGGATATCAATGCTATTGAGGATCAGGAGCCTGATCCGGCACTTGGAAACGGTGGACTCGGAAGACTGGCAGCGTGTTTCATGGATTCACTTGCCACACTTGGATATCCTGCATACGGCTGTGGAATCAGATACAGATATGGTATGTTCAAGCAGCAGATTTCAGACGGCTTCCAGATTGAGGTGCCTGACAACTGGCTCAAGGACGGATATCCATTCGAGCTTCGTCGTCCGGAGTACTGCTATGAGGTCAAGTTTGGAGGATATGTGCAGGAGAGCACAGATGAAAACGGAGAGCTTCATTTCGAGCAGAAGGACTATCAGTCGGTGCTTGCAGTGCCTTATGATATGCCTATAGTCGGTTATGACAACAATGTGGTCAATTCTCTCATGATATGGGATGCAGAGCCAAAAAACGGCTTCTCGCTCGAGTCCTTTGACCAGGGTGACTACGACAAGGCAGTGGAGCAGGAAAATCTTGCAAGAAACCTTGTTGAGGTGCTCTATCCAAACGATAACCATGTAAAGGGCAAGGAGCTTCGCTTAAAGCAGCAGTATTTCTTTGTATCAGCAAGCATCCAGCGTGCACTTGCAAGGTTTAAAAAGCATCACAGCGATTTAAAAGATCTTCCGAATAAGGTCGTTTTCCAGATGAACGATACTCACCCTACAGTTGCAGTCGCAGAGCTTATGAGAATCCTTGTGGACGAGGAACATCTGTCATGGGATGATGCATGGGATATCACTACAAGATGTGTAGCCTACACTAACCATACAATCATGGCTGAGGCGCTTGAGAAGTGGCCAATTGAGATATTCCAGAGACTGCTTCCTCGTGTATACCAGATTGTTGACGAGATAAACAGAAGATTTGTGATGCAGATTAATGAGAGATATCCTGGCAATGAGGACAAGGTAAGAAAGATGGCTATCCTCTATGACGGACAGGTCAAGATGGCAAATATGGCTATCGTTGCAGGCTATTCTGTAAACGGTGTTGCAAAGCTTCACACAGAGATACTTAAGAATCAGGAGCTTCATGATTTCTATGAGATGTTCCCTGAGAAGTTCAATAACAAGACAAACGGAATCACACAGCGTAGATTCTTAGCACATGCAAATCCACTCCTTGCAGACTGGGCAACAAAAAAGGTAGGAGCCGGCTGGATTACAGATCTTACAATGCTTTCAAAGCTCAAGGCTTATGCGGACAGCCCTGTTGCACAGCAGGAGTTTGCTGAGATTAAGAGAGCAAACAAGGTGCGTTTAGCAAAGTATATCAAGGAGCACAATGGTATTGATGTAAATCCGGATTCTATCTTTGATGTGCAGGTTAAGAGACTTCACGAGTACAAGAGACAGCTCATGAACATCCTTCATGTGATGTATCTGTACAACAAGATTAAGGAAAATCCGTCTATGGATTTCTATCCTAGAACATTCATTTTTGGAGCAAAGGCAGCAGCAGGCTACAGAAATGCAAAGAAAACAATAAAGCTCATCAACAGTGTGGCTGATGTGATAAATAACGATGCTTCTATTGGCGGCAAGCTCAAGGTAGTATTTATCGAGGATTACAAGGTATCCAATGCCGAGATTATTTTTGCGGCAGCAGATGTCAGCGAGCAGATTTCCACAGCAAGCAAGGAGGCATCCGGAACAGGAAACATGAAGTTTATGCTCAATGGAGCGCTCACTATCGGAACTATGGATGGTGCCAATGTCGAGATGTTCGATGAGGTAGGGGCTGACAACATGTTTATCTTTGGAATGAGCTCTGATGAGGTCATCTCACACGAGAACAGACATGACTACAATCCTGTTGATGTATATAATAACGATGCCGAGCTAAGAAAGGTAGTAAACCAGCTTGTAGACGGCACATATTCACCAAATGACCATGAGCTTTTCAGGGAGCTTTACAACTCACTGCTCAATCCACAGCAGGGACAGGTGGCTGACCGCTACTTTATCCTCGCAGACTTCCGCTCATATGCAAATGCACAGCAGAAGATTAATGATTATTACAAGAACAAGAGCGCATGGAGAAAGAGTGCACTGCTCAATATCGCACATGTAGGAAAGTTCTCTTCAGACAGAACAATCCAGGAATATGTGGACGATATCTGGCATCTTGACAGAATTACCGTAAATATGGCAGGAGTATAGGATTTTGGAAAAAGTTATCGCAAAGTCTGGTATCAGTGGAAGCACGCTTAAGCTTATAGCCATTTTTACCATGCTTATAGACCATATTGCGGCAACGGTTATTCTTCAGATGATAAATAACGGGATAGGTGGACAAACGCTTATTGATATCTACTGGGTCATGCGTTCTATAGGGCGCATGGCCTTTCCTGTTTTCTGCTTCCTGCTTGTGGAGGGCTTCAAATATACACACAGCAGGGAAAAATATGCTGCGAGGATGTTTATATTCGCGCTTATCTCTGAGATACCGTTTGACCTTGCAATAAACAATACAGTGCTCGAATTTAAGAGCAACAATGTGTTTTTTACACTGCTTTTAGGCTTGCTTGCCATCACAGTGCTTGATTGGCTTAAGTCGGTCGATAAAATAGAAAAGGCATCCTCTGCAGTCAAGTGGTTTTTTGTCACACTGATCAGGTGTATAGTAATGGTATCAGTAGTGCTTGTTATGATGATTATTGCAGAGTTTGTGCTTTGCTGTGATTATGGTGCGGCGGGTGTAGGGTGCATTGTCATGATGTACCTGCTTTCTTCAAACCGAGATGTTGCATTTGCCGTGGCAGTCATACTGCTTGGACTTTTCTCAGGTACCATAGAGTTTTTTGCACTTTTTATGCTTATACCGCTTCGCTATTACAATGGAAAAAGAGGCATTTCACTAAAATATGTCTTTTACGCCTTTTACCCGGTGCATCTTTTTGTACTGTACCTGATATGCAGGCTTGCTATGGCTGCTGTTCACACCTAAAAGAGTGACAGACAACGATTAAAATGGGGGAATAGATGAAAAAGCTTTTAAAAATCATACCGGCACTTGTGTTTGCTGCCTGTTGCTTTATGTTCGCTGCAAAATGCTTAAAGGCAGGAGGGTTTACAGGTGCTATAGCTGATTTTCCTACAGCTATACACAGGGCAGTAAAGGGGCAAATGCAGACCACAACAGACTATTTAAACGGCGAACAGACAGAGTACGATGAGTCAGTATTTACAGGGGAATATCACTACTACTACGAGAAGCTGTCAGATGATGACAAGCTTATTTACAGGCAGATTTATGCGATGATGCAAAAGCGCATGGATGGAATTTCGTTAAATACTACAGACACTGACAACGTAAGCCGTATACAGCAGTTTGTGCTGCTGGACAATCCACAGTTTTTCTACATAGAAAAGAGTCAGTATACTGTGAGAAACAGCATCATTTTTTCGCCTGTATACAATATGTCTGAGTCTGATATCGACAACGCAATAAGTACGATTTCAGGCTATGTGTCAGCCTGTATGGCAGGTATCGATGAAGGTGCATCGGATTATGACAAGGCTGTGCATTTCTATGAATATGTGATAGAGCATGCCGAGTATGAGGAAAATTCTCCTCACAACCAGGATATGTACTCAGCAGTGCTTGGAAGGACGGTCTGTCAGGGCTATGCGATGATGTTTAAGTATCTGTGTGACCGGGCCGGTATCAGCTCACTTATTGTGACAGGCACCACATCTGATGCAAACCACGCCTGGAATATGGTATATCTGGACGGTGCGTGGTGTGCAGTGGACTGTACCTACGGTGATGGTGATTATCTGGGAAAGGGCATATCATACAGCTGGTTCGGAGTGCCGCTTGATGTGGTAAAGCTTACACGTACATTGGACAATGAGGATATGCTGCCGCAGGAAGCGTCAGTGGAGGATGACTATTATTACAGGAATGGGCTGTATTTTACATCCTACGATCTTAAAGTCTTACAGGGCATGACAACGTCATCTAACTATATCACGTTCAAGTTTTCGGACAGAGAAACCTATGATACTGCATGTCACAGTCTTTTCGAGAAGGGTGACTACAAATATCTGATTCCGACAGCAAGAGGCGGCACTATCACATATATGCAGGAGCCTAATTCGCTTGCAGTGTTTATACACATAGAGTTGGGAAGCTGATACAAAAATAAAGAAAGAGGAATCCAAATGTCATTTTGTCATCTTCACACCCATACCGAGTACAGCCTGCTCGATGGGTCAAACAAGATAAAAGAATATGTAAAGCGCGTCAAGGAGCTTGGCATGAACTCTGCCGCAATCACAGACCATGGCAATATGTACGGTGTGGTGGAGTTTTACAAGACGGCAAAGGCAAATGATATCAATCCGGTCATAGGCTGCGAGGTATATGTGGCACCAAATTCGCGCTTTGACAGGGAGACAAGCCACGGTGATGACAGGTATTATCATCTGATTCTGCTTGCTGAAAATAATACAGGCTATGCCAATCTCATGAAGATAGTGTCAATAGGGTTCACAGAGGGCTATTATTACAGGCCGAGAGTGGATTTTGAGACGCTTGAGAGATATCACGAGGGACTTATATGCCTGTCTGCCTGTCTGGCAGGAGAAATTCCCAGATACATCGTCAGAGGCTTTTATGACGAGGCGAAGGAGATTGCAAGGAAGTATCAGGACTGCTTTGGAAAAGACAACTTCTTCCTTGAGCTGCAGGACCATGGCATTGATGACCAGAAGCTTGTGAATCAGCAGCTTCTTAGGATGAGCAAGGAGCTTGAAATAGGGTTAGTGTGTACTAATGATGTGCACTACACATACGAGTCCGATGCGGAGGCACATGATGTGCTTTTGTGCATCCAGACCGGGAAAAAGGTGTCTGACGAGGACAGGATGCGCTATGATGGCGGACAGTTTTTCGTAAAGAGCGAAGAGCAGATGAGAGCGCTTTTCCCATATGCCATAGAGGCTATTGAGAATACGCAGAAAATTGCCGACAGATGCAATGTGACACTTGAGTTTGGCAATTACAAGATTCCAAAGTATGAGGTGCCAGAGGGCTATGATAGTGCCGAAGCCTTCCTTACAGAGCTTTGCGAGAAGGGCTTTAGGGAGAAATACATAGGCTGTGGCGAGTACAGTGCTGATGAGCTTAAAAAGATACATGCAGATATGGACTATGAGCTTGGTATCATAAAGACAATGGGCTTTATAGAGTATATCCTTATCGTGTGGGATTATATCAACTGGTGCCGCACGCACGACTGCTGGGTAGGCCCGGGACGAGGCTCAGCGGCGGGAAGCAGGGTGTGCTATTGTACCGGAATCACAGATATTGATCCGGTTAAATACAATCTGCTTTTTGAAAGATTTCTTAACCCAGAGCGAGTTTCCATGCCTGATATCGATGTGGATTTCGAGTATGCGGAGAGATATCGCGCCATAGAGTATGTTCAGCAGAAGTACGGACACGATTCTGTAACACAGATAGTCACCTTTGGTACGATGGCGGCAAGAGGTGTCATAAAATCAGTCGGAAAGGCGCTGGATTTCCCATATGCAGAGACTGACAGGCTTGCAAAGATGGTGCCTCAGGAGCTTAATATCACGATTGACAAGGCTCTTCAGATGAACCCGGAGTTTAAGGGCATTTACGACAGTGATGCGAGAGTGCATGAAATGATAGATATGGCAAAAAGGCTTGAGGGACTGCCAAACCACACGTCCGTGCATGCAGCAGGTGTGGTAATCTATCCGGGTGTGGCGAGTGATTATGTGCCTCTTGGAAGGGCAAACGACGGAAGCCCTACCGCAGAGTACAACATGGTACAGCTCGAGGAGCTTGGCCTTTTAAAGATGGATTTTCTGGGGCTTCGTACACTCACGGTGCTAAAGGATTCTGTGAAGAATATCAAGGCATCAAGGGGCATTGATGTGGATATTGACCATATTGATTTCAACGATAAGGGCACACTTGACTTTATCGGAACAGGAAAGACGGAAGGGGTATTCCAGCTGGAGTCTGCCGGTATGCAAAGCTTCATGAAGGAACTCAGTCCACAGAGCTTTGAGGACATCGTGGCCGGTATTTCGCTTTACCGTCCAGGTCCTATGGATTTCATTCCCAACTATATAAAGGGCAAGAACAATCCAAAGGAGATAAGCTATGTGACACCTGAGCTTGAGAGTATTTTAGAGCCGACCTACGGCTGTATAGTATACCAGGAACAGGTCATGCAGATAGTGCAGAAGCTCGCAGGCTATACAATGGGTCAGGCGGACAACATCCGCCGTGCCATGAGTAAGAAGAAGCAGTATGTCATTGACGCAGAGCGCCAGAGCTTTGTGTACGGAGACGAGGAGCGCGGTATAAAGGGCTGTGTGGCAAACGGCATAGATGAAAAGGCTGCCAACAGCATATACGATTCGATGGTTGATTTTGCTAAGTATGCGTTCAACAAATCACATGCAGCCGCGTATGCAAAAATCAGTGTTCAGACTGCATGGCTCAAAAATTACTATCCGGTCGAATTTATGGCGGCGCTCATGACTTCTGTTATAGACAATTCAGCCAAGGCGGCGCAGTATCTTTACAGCTGTCGTGATATGGGTATTAAGGTGCTTCCGCCGGATATCAACTGTGGACAGGGCGAGTTTACCGCAGAGGGTGACCATGTCAGATATGGCATGTACGCCATCAAATCTTTAGGCAGGCCGGTAATAGACCAGATAATCGAGGAGCGGGAAAGTGGCGGCAGATACCGCACACTCTCTGATTTTATCGAGAGAACCTGCCAGAAGGAGCTTATCAACAAGCGTGCGATTGAGAATCTGATAAAGGCGGGAGCCTGCGATTCGCTCGACGGCACGAGAAAGCAGATGGCAATGGTGTATGCATCGATTGTGGACAGGGTGCAGCATGACAAAAAGTCAACAATGGCTGGGCAGATGAGTCTGTTTGACCTGGTCTCAGATGAGGATAGGCAGTCATATGAGCTTAAGTATCCAAATGTTGGTGAATATGACGCTGAGGAAGCCCTGGCCTATGAAAAAGAGGTGCTTGGCATCTATTTAAGCGGACACCCTCTGGAAAAATATGCAGCTACCCTAAAGAAAAACATCACAGCAAATGCGATAGATTTTGTGCTTGAAGAGGAGAGCGGTGCCGTAAAGATAGAGGACAATGCGCACGTGGTAATCGGAGGCATGATAGCTGCAAAGACGATTAAGTTTACCAAGTACAATCAGGCCATGGCTTTTATCACGATAGAGGACCTGACAGGAACTGTTGAGGTAATTATTTTTCCGAGAGATTACGAGCGCTACCAGAGATATTTACAGGACGATGCTAAAATATTTGTTATCGGACATGCGACAGTTGAGGATGAGCAGAACGGCAAGATAATCTGCGAGAAAATCATACCGTTTGATGAGCTTCCGAAGCAGCTATGGCTCAGATTTGATACGATGGAGGACTATAAGAAAAATGAGAGCAGGCTTCTTGAGACAATCCGTGAATCTGACGGAGGAGATGAAGTCATAATTTACATCGCAGATACAAAGCAGATGAAAAAACTTGGCAGAAATTATTCCGTAAATGCAAATAATGAGCTCATGGAGCAGCTTTTGCAATTTTTAGACAAAGAAAATGCGAAAATTGTTGAAAAGAATATTGAAAAAATGTGCTAAAACAAGTACAATAGATTGGGATTAGAATAAATGATAATTTTTTAACATATGGAGGTTATACCAATGGCAAAAGAGATTAACACAATAGGTGTACTTACAAGTGGTGGTGACGCACCGGGAATGAACGCAGCAATTCGTGCCGTTGTTCGTCAGGCTCTCTCAAAGGGCAAGAAGGTTAAAGGAATCAAGAGAGGATACGCAGGTCTGTTAAATGAAGAAATCGTGGATATGGATTCAAAGAGCGTTTCAGACACAATCTCACGCGGTGGTACAATCTTACAGACAGCCAGATGTAAGGAGTTCGTTACAGCAGAGGGACAGCAGAAGGGTGCTGAAATCTGTAAGAAGCATGGTATCGATGCTATCGTAGTTATCGGTGGTGACGGATCTTTCCAGGGTGCGCAGAAACTTGCAGCACTTGGCATCAATACAATCGGTCTTCCGGGAACAATCGACCTTGATATCGCATGTACAGATTACACAATCGGTTTTGATACAGCCTGCAACACAGCTATGGAGGCTATTGACAAGGTACGTGATACATCTACGTCACACGAGAGATGCTCAATAATTGAGGTTATGGGACGTGGAGCAGGATACATTGCATTATGGTGTGGTCTTGCAAACGGCGCTGAGGAAGTATTACTTCCTGAGAAGTATGACAACAACCTTGAGGCACTCATCGAGAGAGTAGCTCACGCAAGAGAGCTCGGCAAGCAGCATTACATCATCATCAATGCTGAGGGCGTAGGACATTCACAGGAGATGGCTAAGGAAATCGAGGCTGCTACAGGCATCGAGACTCGAGCAACTATCCTTGGACATATGCAAAGAGGTGGAAGCCCTTCATGTAAGGACCGTGTATATGCTACAATCATGGGCGCTATGGCAGTTGATTTACTCTGCGAGGGCAAGTCAAACAGAGTTATTGCCCACAAGGATGGCAATTTCGTAGATTTCGATATCGACGAGGCACTTGCTATGAAGAAGAGTGTAGACGAGTACATGTACGATATCTCTAAATCTCTGGTTTAGTATCTAATATAGTTACGATAAATATGAATGCCCTTGTATCCGGCACATCAAATGCAGGTAATTGCGTGCATGTGCCGGTGCAGGGGCATTTATGCATTCGGAGAAAGACGAATGTTAATCATAAATGAGGGGCAAAATACTTTTTGACCCTCATATCATCAATATAGAAAGAGAAGAAAATGATTACAAGTGCATCAAACAAAAGCATAAAAAATGTGCAGGCTCTTTTAAGCAAGGCAAAGGAGCGGAAAAAGCAGGGCGTATTCGTGGTTGAGGGTCCAAAGATGAGCTTTGAGGCGCCATATGACTGGGTAAGTGCCGTATATATGTCTGAGTCATTTTTTAATGATGACAGGTTTAAGGAAGAGAAGAAGCGTTTCCTTGACAAAACAGAAATAGTGAGTGACTCGGTGTTTAAGAGCATGTCTGACACGCAGACTCCGCAGGGTGTGCTTGCTATAGTAAAGATGCCGCACTATGAGATAGATGAACTTTTTAAGGGCGACAAGACAGAGCTTCTTGTGCTTGAGAGTATACAGGATCCGGGAAACTTAGGCACTATGATCCGTACCGGTGAGGGCGCAGGTGTAAGCGGTATTATAATGAATCGCACAACAGTGGACATTTTTAATCCAAAGACTGTGCGCTCAACCATGGGCTCACTCTACCGTGTGCCGTTTTACATTACAGATGACCTTCCGGAGACTATAGAGTATGCAAAGTCAAAGGGAGTTTCTCTCTACGCAGCTTATTTAAAGGGTAAGTGCTCTTATGACAGACCGGACTACACCGGAGCCTGTGGCTTTATGATAGGAAATGAGGGCAATGGATTATCAGATGAGATAGCTGACATGGCGGACACATATATCCGCATCCCTATGGAGGGAGCTGTGGAGTCGCTTAATGCCGCAATATCAGCCACTTTGCTCATGTATGAGTGCAATCGTCAGAGAAGACTTTTGGGAGAATAATATGCGTATTTGGTTTAAGATTTATACTGACACGCACCTGATGCGTGATATTACAATAGAAAATGACAGTGACGACACACGTACACACAAGATTTTTAAGGCTCTTGAGGATGCCTGCCTTGCTTTTGACCTGGGAAAGCCCATCTGGCTTGACAGCAACGTAAGTGATTTTAAGAGGCATGGAAAGACCCGCTTTACGAAGGATAACTTTGTTGAGGATATTGACTTTGATTTTCTTGAGATGCACATCATCGAGGAGGATTGATGCCTCATTATGGATATGATGAGTTATTATTGATATAATGACGGTCCGCACACTGCAGGCACGGCGGCACACAAGTACTCTCTCGTTCGCTACGCTACGCCATTAAGAATCTGTAGGAATTATGCCTTTTGGTTTTTTATGCTTGACGAAACCGGCTTTTATGC
>UMIW01006277.1_pt1 | contig 17887 bp, 18 predicted proteins | sample 1965881 | NCBI WGS metagenome assembly UMIW01 (sample SAMEA4836135, study PRJEB28245) | human gut metagenome | biome: gut microbiome; material: fecal sample | place: Denmark | collected 2008 | reverse complement strand
GCCGGAAAGTACTAGGTACCTTACAGCGAGCCGCACGGAGTTATACGCATTATTAGGTGAAATTAGAAAAGCATTAAAGCAATGAGAAAACAGTTTGAAAAGTGGTTAATGAAGCCATTAGAAACGGGAGATTTTTACGGTTGCCTTGTACGGGCACTGGCGTTCCTGTTAGTTATTTGGGGTGCGGGCGGCGTAATTGCGTACGCGGGTTTTAAACTTATATTGTGGGCAACGTTATGAGTAGCACAAAGATAACCCGGGCGGACGTAGCAAAGAGACAGAAACCCGCGAAGCGTCAAACGGTGAAGGATTCGCCGGAGTATTACATTAAGAACGGGCGCACGGCGTTAATGCCGGATGATGCTTTCATTGTCCAGGAACTAGCGGCGTTCCTAAATGTCCGCGCGTTTTTCCTTCTAAAATTCTTAAGGGAAAACAATATACCCGTGAAACAGTTGGGAAATACCAAATCATACGGAATATATCACGCCGTTGACGCTTATAAAATGGTGAACGTGTTCCGCAGATTTAAGGAAACAATAAGGACAACGAGGGACGACCGCAATACAAGGGTAAACCCGAACGGGCGACCCACTATTGAAAACCTTATGTTCATATCACAGGATAAAAGGCGCTTTCAGAAATTCGGTAATTTGGATATACCACGGGTAATAGTTGCGGGGCGCGAAAAGGAGCTGTTTGTAAATAAATATTTAGTAAATAAGCTGTTTCGCGTGAATTGTTATGCCGATGGAACGTACTCGTTGGATGGGTGGGACAGAAAAATTTTGCGATGGGAACGGATCGAAACACCGGAAAAATACAAGTGCGGAGTAATTTTGCAAGATTGGAAAATTAGGTTTGGTCTGATTTTAGAAGAAGAACTTTAAAAGATTTTACAAATATGGGGGTTTAGTCGTATATCGGTTTTTTAATCGGTGTACGACTTTTTCCGTTTTGTACGGCGGACTTCTCAGAAATTGAAGGCGCGGAACGTTCCGAAAGTGGCAAAAACAGGCAAAAGTGTAATAGTGCCGAGACATCTATTACACCATCTATTACACATCAAAATTACACTTAACTACTATGAATATCAATATGCTATAGGTAGTGTAATAGATGTAATAGATAAACATAATGAAACTATAATATGAATATATAGGAATATAGGTTTATGTATATTAACGTATATGTTAATATATAAGAATCACATTTGTGATTTTACGATTTATAAGTTATAGGGAAAATACCCCGACATCTATTACATTGCCCGTAACTCACTGATTCATTGAACGTTAGGTGTAAAAAGACATCTATTACACTTCTATTACACCAAATCGTAGGCGTCTTACGGTGTAATGATAAATGAAACGACTATATTTGCAGAAACTAAAGTTGAAAATATGGCAGGTGCACCGAGAAAAAACATACGATTATTGAGAGCCGCACAGGATAGGGCGGCGGCAGAGGGAGACCTTGAGACGGTAGACGCGATTAGAGGGCAAATAGCGGCTCTTATAGCGACTTTACCCGACCAATACAGGGACGAATACCTTTTGCAGGAGAAAGGGCGGGAAAATGGCTTAAAATTAGCCATTGAAAACGCGGCTAAAGTGGAGGAGGGAAAGACGCAGAGTGTTGCGCCCGCGTGTTCCACTAATCCACGGGCGAGCGAGCGCGGCGACATAATAGACTTATGCGCCAAACGTTGGGGGCGTTCCCCAATATGGGAAAATCCTATTGAGTTGCTAAACGCCTTCAAAGATTACAAACGTTGGGCGGATGAGCATCCGGTTTACACGACTGAGGCGATCAAGTCGGGGAACTTCGCCGGGCAGATCATACAGATACCACGCAAACACCTTCTGACGGTGGAAGAGTTCACAAGCTTTATCGGCGCACCGTCCAACTACCTGGACCGTGAGAAGGCGCGGCACGAATCTGATTTTAAAGAGTTCGGTTTAGACGCTTCTACGGCGTTCATCGAAGTGATCGAGAAAATCAAGAACTCAATAGCCGACGACATGGATAGGGGCGCGGCGGCTCAACTCATAGACGGAACGTACATCGCGAAACTAAGAGGGTTTAAGACTAGCATGGACTACACTTCCGACGGCAAGGCGATTTCCGGCGGTCTGACCGTTGAAGTGATAAGCCCGCGTACAACGGAAAAAGTTAATCAGCTAAAGGCGTTCAAGCAGACGCACAAGGATAAGGAGAAAGAGTGATGAAGTGTACACACGTATTCGACAAGATGATAGAGCCTTTCCTAGATACCAACGTTAGAGGTATTGCAAGCAAGGGCGGCACCCGTTCCTCAAAGACATGGAGCGTGTTGCAACTGTTGTATCTCGTGGCACGCGAGAGCGAAGAACCTCTACTCATATCGTGCGTAACGGATACCTTTCCCGCAGTGAAGCGCGGTATGTTGCGCGACTTTAAGAACATGCTTATAACCGAGGGGGTGTGGGACGAAGACGCGATGAACAAAACCGATTCGGTGTACACGGTGAAGCCCGGCGTAATGATCGAATTCTTCGGGGCTGACAACGCGGCGAAGGTTCACGGCGCGGCGCGTGATATCCTTTTCGTCAATGAGGCGCAACGGCTACCCCGCGAGATCTTCCGGCAGTTGGACGTCCGCACGACGCTTAAGGTTATCATTGACTTCAACCCCGTGCGAAAGTTTTGGGGCGAGACCGATTTTGTAGGCGACAAGTACGTAACCATACACAGCACGTACAAGGATAACCCGTACTTGACGAGCGCGCAGATAGCCGCCATAGAGAACAACAAGGGCGATGCCAATTGGTGGCGCGTCTATGGAGAGGGTTTAACGGGCGGGCTAGAGGGTTTAGTGTATCCGGCGATAGAAGTTATAGACGAGATGCCGAAGTTTGAAGGAGAGGACGCAAAACGCGTAGTAGGGCTGGACTTCGGATTCTCCAACGATCCGACCGCCGCAATTGAAATAGTGATGCACGGTTGGGACTTGTATTTGGATCAAAAGATATACAGTACCGGAATGTTGAACAAGGACATTTCCGACGCTCTGAAACTCGAAGGACTAGCGAACGTTACAACCGTGTGCGATAATGCGGAACAGAAGTCTATTGTAGAGCTACGCAAACAGGGATGCAAGACAATCCCGTGCGTTAAGGGGCGCGGATCTATTAAAGCGGGCATCGCCCAGGTGAAGCAGTTCAAGCTGCATGTAACGAAACGCAGTGTAGACGTGTTGGATGAAGCCGACAACTATACGTTCGTCAAGGATGAAATGACAGACACGTTTACAAGCGAACCGATAGACGCATACAACCACGCATGGGATGCGGTGCGTTACGGCGTTGACTATCTGATACGGAAATACAGACCTAAATCAGCGAAGGAATGAAAGACATAAAACTATACAGCCGTGTAATATCGCTAGATGACGGAGAACCCGGCACGGTTATTGAGATAGACGTTTCGGGCGGCATTGTCGTGCAATTCGATAACGGGTACGAAACGTGGTTAGAGTATGAACAAGTAGAAATTTTAGAGCATGAAGTTTAAGAGTATCGAAGATTTGACCCTGTTGGAAGGCAAAAAGACATGGCGCGGACGCATTAAAAACGTTTTCCGCCGCATGTGGTATACACTTTGTAGGCGTAATAACGCCGCGCAATTGAAATTTATTTGTAACTTGCACCCGAGTTACAGGGGGGCACTTACTTCCGACCAAGCGGCGGCACTTAACGCGGTGGCGGAGTACGTACAAGCAAGCCCCCTAGTAACTTTTAAAGGTAAATTGGTTTACCGGGTCCCGGCGTTGGAGCACGTCACGTTGTGGCAGGTTATCGAGACACGCCGAGCCGAGACAGCGACCGAGATTGTTACGAAGTGGTGCACACCTTTAGAAGGGCAGCCCGCCGAGTATGTGCCGGACAACGTCTACCACCTGTTAAGCACAAGTAAGTACGTGAAGTCGCAGATAGAAATGGCGGATAGGCTAGAGCAAAGGTTATTCCCTTTCGCATCGCAGGACGCCACGCCCGAGGAGGACGAAATAAAAATAGCGAAAAACGTACTTACTTTGTTACAGGCAACCGCCGAGCTTTTCAATTGCACAGTACAAGAAGCGAAGCGCGAGAACTATCTAGATGCGGTTTTGGCTATATCCAAACGGCACGAAGAGAACGAGAAACAGAAGGCGGAAATGAAGAAACATTATAACAAATAATTATGAGTAGAAAGTATGAAATTGTAAATGTCGGCGGCGTTAACCGCGTTCGCGCCTTGCGTTCATGGGTAGTACAAGGCAGACAGGTAAACGTGGGAGATGTAGGCGGCGCGGTATTTGATGAACGCACACTGTCACAGGACGGCGCGTGTTGGATCTTTAGCGGATGTTTGAATAACCCTTTGGTAAGGGTGGGCGGTGATTCAGTGGTTAACATCGTAGACGTTAACCCGAGTAGAGTCCCGTTTGTTAACATCTTCGGCACTTCTTCACTAGACGCCAATGCGGGATTATCATTTGCTATTAAAAACCTTAGTAGTGCTAGCCCGTTGACGCCCGGTAAGATGGAGCAAGGAGGATGGGACGGATCGGTGGGGCAACCCCTAACAAAAGTAACGGCGACGGATCAAATACGATCAACGGCGCGGATGTTTACGGGGGGTGGAGCGTGGGTAGTACCCGCACCCGCAGAGGGTTATTCTATAAGAGTCGTAGCGACAGATGCCGATGGAATTGTTACATATAGTTCGGGGAACGTTTCGGTAAGCGTATCCGTTCCGGCAGGCGCACACGCTTATGCGTACATCAACGTGATGAAAAGCCCGTTATCTGCCATAGTTCCGGCGGACGTAACGGCAGCCGCCCTTACATTCCAAAGTTATGCAGAGGCAACTCTTAACATCGTGGATTCGCACATAACTGTTACGGCGCCCAATACGGGTTACACCTATATTGCCGCTTCCGGTGATTATCAGGGCAACGTTACGAACATTGAGGGTTCAACCTTGCAGGTTAACCGGACGGGTGGAATACCCACGTTAAATCTTGTGTGTGATCTAATCAATACGTCCGCTACGGTTGATATGGGCGCGGGTGACGTGTCCGTACTAGGTGTATACAAGAATGTAAAAAACCTTGTTTGGGGGGCGTTTTCATGGGTTAGACCTTTGAAATCACGTACAATTATACAGGCGACCGACTGCGATAATTTCGTTATGGATGGCGCAAACATTCCGGGGACAACGGTAGAAGCCGCTAATACACCGTTAGTGTTCATCCGTTGTAACATGAATAAGGCGAGCATTGTTAACCAACCGTTGATCAATAACACGTACATAGACATTAACTTTGATCTTGCTACGGCGGATTTGGGAAAATCAACCGTAAATGGGCACACTATGGTTAGCTCAAACGTTAACGGTATGTATCGTTTGCATGCTACGTCAGAGGGATTTATAGGGGCTTTGGTAGAAAGTCACGAAAGTATTAGAGACTCGGGCATAGGTGATCAAGCGATAGCAGAAACCTACGGAACTACGATTTACAAGGACGCGTATTTTAATGGCCTATTCGAGTTCGCAGGTACGAACGTGTTTGGCAGCAAATCACCTAGCCATCCGATAGAACAGGTTCTTAACGTTCAACCTAGAGTGGTTCAAGGCACATTTAATACAATAGCATCAGGGCAGGCTATTACGGAGGTTGTCCCGGACGCTACACGGGTGAGCATCCCGACACGTATACGATTGAACAGACACGACGGCGTAGTCGTGCACCTTCCCGCAGGTTTGGAAGCTAGATTTATAGCGGTCGACCCAAATGATAAAATTATATCTACATCTGCTTTTGCGAAAAATGAAGCCTCAGTACCAGAGTACGCCCTGTACCTGTTTACATTTATACAGTTCCGCAAAACGGGGGACGCTCCGATCACACCCGAAGATTTGGCAGGTGTGACGATGACAGTGTACAATGGTTGTAAAATCTCAAAATCTTCGTCAACTTCCGTATATATGCGGGGCAATGTGCGGGTAGAAGATAATGCTATGCTTTATGACGTTATAATCGATGGTTCGGGCTATTTCGGCGGAAACGCGGTTATGTCAGGAATGAATGTGAAAGGTTGCGCATATATGAAGGATAATGCGTTGTGCACCAAGACCTCCGAAGTTGTACAAACGTTTGCACGTCTTGTTATGGAAGATAACGCCGTGTACAACCCTGCTGCCTCGCTGGGTTTGTCCGGCTTGAATGTGCTTATGTACGACAATTCTAAGGTGCTAGGGGAACTTAGATCTGCTTCTCCTGTTTTGATTATGAGGGATAACGCTACAATAGCGGCAGCGGGTAATTTATCAGGTGCGTGTGCGGGTGTGATTACTATTAAAGATAATGCGGCAATAAACGCTTCGATAAGCACGATCGGGGACATAACTCTATGTGGTGGTTACGTATCTACGCCTAATAAAACGTGGACGGGTAAACGCGTGATTGACTCGCAGGATGCGCCGAAGTACGACAACAATGTAAAGACACAATATGACTTTTAGCGATATTGTTTCCGCGGTAGATAAGTGGGCGGCCCGCGCCGGGCTTCCCGCTTATTTCGGTGACGAGTACGTGCGCAACCACCAGGCGAACGCCATCACCGGGGATTTCATCTTTTGGGACGTGCCGGGCGGTTCACGGGTGTACGGTGAAGTATCCGCCGATCCTTTAGGACTTGACGTACTGATACAGGTGTTGGGAACGTCTCACTACATGAAGGATCTAGCGGCGGAATTGGACGTGCTAGAACGGACGTTCAACGTTATAGAGTCCATCTCTAAGGAGGTTGTTTGCGAGTTCGGGGTGTCGCTGTCACGGATCGTGAAACGGGAAAACATATACGACTCTCAAAAGTCGGGATGGGAAATAACTTTCACATTAACAGATAATTAGGATATGGCAGTTGACCCAATTATTCAGATAGAAGTGCTGCTAACCAAATTGCGGGATGATATAGAAGCATCCTACATTGCAAAGGGGTTGAAGGCTTCCGGCAACTTCGCCGAGAACCTTAAATTAGAGATGAACGGCAACAACGCCAAGATAACCGCACCGCGGTACGTTGGGGCGATGGAAGGCGGAAGGGTGGCAGGCAGACGCCCGCCCGTTGCGATCATCCGTGATTGGATTATAGCTAAAAACAAGATGGGCGCTAACATCCCGCTAGAAGCCGCGTACCCGATCGCGAAGAAGATAGGCGAAGAAGGTATAAAAGTCCCGAACAAGTACAACCCCGGCGGCGTTGTGTCTGACGTGCTGAACCCCGCGCGGGTTCTTAAACTACAAAACGAAATAGTAACTATAATACGTTACGCGATTATTGACACTTTAAATATTAAATAATGCTGATTTATATTCCTGTATCATATGAGACAATAGCAGCTTCGACGGGTACACCTACAATGTATGGCGGAGCGCTCCCCATATGGTCTACTAGACCGATGGAGATTGAAATAACGATGGACGCGGGGTACGGTGTTACCCTGTATTTATGGCGTCTTACCGGAAGCGGTGCGCCAAAGGCAGAACATACACTAACACTCCCATATTCCGCCACACCCGTAACGGTTGACTTGTCATACACTAGCGTACTGTTTCCCACATATGACCGTAGCAGATCATTTAACGGGGATACCTACGCTATCAGGATAGAATCACAATACAACGGTGCAAAGATTCAGATCCCCGTGGTTAACGCTGATATGGCATTCGGGCAGATGCAAGGGGTTGAAGAAGCCTTGCCGCAACCGCCTAAGCCTAGAATCCCCTCAATATCGGCGGATCTGTTTGTATTGGGACAGCTTAACACGGTCTACCCGTGCGTAGCTACGCCCGTAACGGGGTATCAAGGCGGAGACACGATGCCCGTTACCATTACGAGCGGAAAGACTGTAGATATCTCTAATGTGAAAAAACTAGTGATATCGGATTACCCTAAACCCGGCGGGACGTATGAAGTAAACTACGAGGATCGTCTTTGGGAAGATTCTGCCAATGATGAGTCTATACGGTGCGCACTGCGTATCCGGTGGAACATGCACAACGGGCAATGGTATTGGGACGTGTTCAAATCGTTCTTTTGGAGCAATAAGTTTACATACCTTAGAGGTCGCGGCGGTGTTACGGAACAGGCGGAAATAACCGTTAACCTGGAATACTCGAAAGAAAAATATACCGTATACCAACAGTTGTTGGCGTCCTCAAACATCTTCGCAATGATAAACATCGACGGTATTATGCAACACATGCAGAAAGGGTTCCGTTTAGACGTTGTAGGCGATACGGGTGCACGATGGAACGGGAACGACCGTGTTTACCGTCAGCGGGTGAAGTTCCGCACGACAACACTGCAAGATAACTACGTAACAATAGGCCTGCCGGATTTGCCCGCACCCGCGCCCGCAGTAATTACGCAGAGCGTAGAAACGTCCAACATATCTAAAGTCAGTCAGGTGTTCATGTATAAGATCACTTCTAACGTTAACGCCCGCATAGAGTCATGCCCTAGTTGGTGTACACCCTTTTTCCCCGAAGATGGGAAAATAGGTATAGGAACTACAAACGTGATATTCAAGGCGTCCGAGAATGCAGGGGGGCAACGTAGCGGTACTATTGTCATTCGTCAATTGGGCGGCGGTGCGTCCGCATCCCACACCGTTACGCAGAGTGGGGAGGCAGTGCCCGAATCTTTAGCGCTGACGCCGAATAATCTAAGCTTCCCATCAGGCGCCGAAATAAAGACCGTGCAACTAGTAGCTTCCGAACCGTGGTCGATGTCATACAATGACCCGTGGTGTAGCCTAGCCCCCTCAAGCGGCGACGCAGGTACGTTCACGTTGAGCGTGGCATGTATCGCCAACACAGTAACGCCGCCCGCACATCGTATCGGAACTATCGAGATAGCGGGCTTAGATTCGGGGGGAATAGCGACTATAATAATATCGCAGAGTGGGAAGGCTACCCCGTTCGTATTCACACCCGATCTGCCTATTATCCTTCCGGCGAAGCGCTATGGCAGCACCTTCGAGCTGAACGCGGCGCATCCGTGGAAGCTCGAAAATTATTCCCCCGCGGTTATAAACATATTACCGCGAATGGGAACGGCTGATCCGGCGGAAATCTTCCGCCTGACGGTGGCGCAGAATCCCACGAGTTACCCCCGTATGGCGTCTTTCCGTATAACGTCACAGTCTAGCAGTGATAGCCTTTTGAAGGGGTTTATACAAGCATCGCCGATGGGCGTACCCGACGCTATGGTAGACCCCGTAGATATATCGGCGGATGCTACCCGTAAAGCGGTAATACGTATTGTAAGCGTAGGCGATTGGTCGGCATCTTCTTCGGTTTCATGGGTGAGTGTATTTCCTACGTCCGGTACGGCGGGATGTCACGATATTATTGTATCTTTGGACGTTAATAATACCGGGCACCTACGCAGGGGGTATATCCGTTTCGCCGTCAACGGGACGGAAAATGCCGCCGCCGTATTAGTAAACCAACCATAATTAAACCTGTATGAATATAACGCAATTAAAGATTAACGGAAACATTATCGAAGGTCTAGAAGATTCTAGCGTTAAACTGTCAATTACTAACGTATCCCCCGTCACGATTACGGGGGATAGCGTTGCCTTTAGCGCTACACTGAAAGCGCCGAGAACGCCCGCAAATGACGCAACGTTCAAGGGGATGAACAAGGCATTACACAATTGCGCGTTTTACGAAGCCGAACTCACAATAAGAACAGTACCGTTTTCGTATTACGGCTGGGTATCGGACAAGCCCGTAAAATTCTACGCCCGCGTGTCTGCCACACCCGAGGAATATTCTATCAACCTGATAGAGGATACCGAAAAATGGGCGGACGTATCTAGACCGATAAGCAAGCCGTTAAAATCTGCGTCAGTAACTGATGAGGGGAGATCGCGCCGCGCCATAGACGTAGCGAAGCTTATTAGGGATTATTTCAACTTCCCGCAATACGATCTTCCGCTATGCCGACCCGTATATAACACGGGAGCCTCCCCGGCAAATTCCGATATTCTACGCCCTTCTATTATCCTTAATACAGGTTCGCTGTCATGGCAGGTAAATGTAGCTAACGGGAATGTACAACTTATACCGAAGGAGTCGGCTAAGGGTCGCGGGGGGTACATATATGCGCCCGTTGCCGAACTAGTTATGGACGACGCAATGAAGTATTTGATGTCGGATGAATTCCCGAACAGGGCGGGGGGTGCGCCCGCCGGATTCCTCATACGTTCGGGCGAGGATACGCAGTTTTACATGATAGTACAATATTTGGGGGCTGACCCCAACATAACCAAACCTACTATAACTATTAGAGGCAACTCGTCCCATCTAGGGCGCGCCATGTCATACTACGGAAGCATAATGCCTAACGTATGGATCTATAACACGCCTACAAACTTCGATCTAACCGTATACCCGAAGGTAGACAAATATTTAGAATTGGTTGCCACTATCGGAGGGGTAGAGCGTAACGACTATTTCAAATTTCCCGACGGTTACGCACCTAACGAGGTGTTCCAAACGGGTGCGGGGCAATGCATATATGACGCTTTGATGCAGCCGGAATTCAACGCCGTACAGGGCGCGTTAATAGACTTCCCGTACCATGACGCGAAGAAAATAATAGATGACTTTTGCACCGCCTTCCAATGGCGAAGGATATACCGTGATGGCGTGTTGGCTATCGAGCCGATAATACACCCTAGTATAAGGGACAACAAGAGCGATGAAGCCGATTATATAATAGATTGGTCGGACAAGTTCGCCGGATTGGACGGCGTAGAAATACCGGACGAGTTCGCCGATCAATACATATGCTCATTGTCTGATAGGGTTTTCAGTTATGCGGGCGGGGCGGGTACACTGCAACCTGTAAAAGAGGCGTTCAAAAGTGGTATCCCGTATTACCCGTCGAGCGGAATGCTTCAGTACCCGCGCGTTGCGTTCACTGACGTGTTCAACGGTGGCACACCTTCGACACGATACACAACATCGCTGCGTAATACTTATTACAGGTATATTAACAGGCACTTTGATCTGTTTTCTCCCCGTGTCCAGGTGAAGATTAAGGCTAACTTAAGATTCCCCGATATTCAGAACCTTCGGTTAGACAGGGCGTATTACTTTTCACAGTTGGGCGGTTACTTCTATCTGAAAGCGTTAAACGAGTATGACGTATCGAAGGGGGACTGCAAACTGACTTTGTACAAATTAAAAATAGCTTAATATGGCAGACCAAGTTACATTATTAGATCTCAATTTCGGCACAAGCGAAGCCGAGAAAGGACTAGACGCCTTAATTGCGAAGAGCATAGCACTAGCAAAGACAAAGAAGGACTTACAAGCAGCGTACGCCACGGAACAGAAGGCGATGCAGACCCTCAACCAAAACTATGCGGACGGTCTCGTATCACAAGAAAAGTACGAAGCAGCCGTAAAGAAGTCCCAACGGGCGCAAATAGAAATTCAAAAGGCACTGTTAGACACAACGAAGGCACAGCAGCAGAACAACGCGGAAGTAAAGAGCACAAAGACGCTGTTAGACTCGCAGGCTACGAGCGTTAATGCACTGCGTGCGCAATTGGCTCTGAACACGGCGGAACTGAACAAGATGTCAGAAGCCGAGCGGACTACGAGTGAAGCGGGCATAAACCTTTCGGAGTCCACTAAAGCCCTATCGGACAAACTAAAGACCCTAGAAAGTTCTATCGGTGACAACCGCCGGAACGTGGGTAACTATGCCGAAGGTGTGAAAAAGGGTATCTTGCAGACAAACGGACTGACAGGCGCTACGGGCGCAATGGTAGGCGGGCTTAAGTCAAGCATCGGCGGGGTACAGGCGTTCAACTCCGCGTTAAAAGCGAACCCTATTATGTTGGTCGTGTCGGTTATTCTTCTCCTTATGTCTACCATTGAAAAGTTGATGAACCGCAATACCGAGCTATCCACGTCACTGAAAGCGGCTTTTGCCCCGTTCAAGGTGATATTTGAAAGGCTGTTAGATTGGATAACAGGATTGTTCAAGGGCGTGGCGTGGGTTCTCGAGAACATCTCTAAAGGCGTTGTTTGGCTATTGGACAATCTAGGGTTAATATCCGAGGAAACGAAGAAGGCAGCCGACGCCGCCGCACAACTAGAGAAGGAGACGCAGCGCATTTACCAAGCGGAAACGGATGCACTCGTCCCGATGGCGAAAATGCGCCGCGAGATGGAAGAACTAAAGAACATCGCGGCGGATCAAACGAAGTCAGCGAAGGAAAGGCAGGATGCGTTACAGGCAGCGCAGGCGAAGTTACAGGAAATTAAAAAGTCTGAACTCGATATACTAGAAGCGAAGTATAAGCAAATCAAGGTGCAAAACTCTTTATCATATACAAGCGCGGAAGCCGCCCGGGCAGAACAAGAAGCGCTAGCGGCACTTGATGAGGCAAAGGCGAAATATGCCACGCAGGAAAAGGAAATGATCGGGCAGGTGTCCGGTATCGAGATGCAAGAACAAGCCAAACGGGCGGCGGCAGCCAAAGCGGCGGCAGACGCAAAGAAGAAGGCGGAAGAGGACAGGATAAAGGCAATAGCAGACGCGGAGAAGAAAGCGGCGGACGAACGGAAAGCCCAACAGGATCTAATTTTGAAGCAATACGGGGAAGCCGTAACAGCCCTGCAACTAGACATAGCCGAGAAAGAAGTAGCGGGCGGACAAGCGACACTAGAGGAACAGAAACGCGTTATTGACGAACGGTTGGCAATGGAGAAGTACCGCCGCGAGCAGAACCTTATAGGCGAGCAGGAATACAACAATAATGTACGAGCCATCAACCTAGAGTTTGCGCAAATGGTAGCGGACGACAACGCCGCGCGTGCCGAGAAGGAGAAGAACCGTAAAGCCCTAGACCTGGAGAATCAGCGCATGTTAAACGATGTGCTAGCCGCTAACGACCTTGAGGCACAATTAGCGAGACTAGACGCGCAGAAAGCGGCGGAGATCGCGAACGCCGAAGCCATAGGCGCGGACACAGCGGCGATTGAACAACGGTACGACATTCTAAAAGAGAATCGGAAAAAGGAGTACTACAATGCGCAATTAAACATGGCATCCCAAACGGCTAGCCAATTGGTTAACCTGTTAGGGCAGGAATCGGCGGCGGGAAAGGCTTTTGCCGTGGCACAAGCTACGATTAATACATATTTGGGGGCGTCTAAAGCAATAGCGGACGGCGGTTTTTGGGGTATCGCGCAGGCTGCAATAGTCATAGCCGCCGGACTCAAACAGGTGATGAGTATCGTTAAGACGAAAGAACCGGACACGAAGATATCAACCAACACGAGAAAATTCGCGAAGGGCGGACAGATCTACGGAGCTTCCCATTCACAGGGCGGTGTTACATTCACAGGCGACAATGGGCAACGTTTTGAAGCCGAAGGCGGCGAGAACGTGTATATCCTTAACAAGAAGGCTTCCGGCGCGATTAATGCGCTTAGTGCGCTTAATATGGAGTACGGCGGGCGTTCGTTCGGATCTTCCGGCGTATACCGTTATGCGAACGGTGGTAAAATACAGGTAGCCGGAAACGGATCTGTATCGTTCCCGAATGACGTGACACTATCCGACACTAGTTTGATGAAATTGGCGTCCATAATGTACGATAGTGTTGCAGCCATCCCGAACCCACAAGTAGCCATTACCGATATTAACGCGGAGAACGAACAGCATAATAGCGTGATAGTGGCGGCGGGCGTGTAAATCGTCCGTGCCATGGCGCACGCATTTTAAATAAAATACTAATTTTGTAGCAATATGAAAAAATTTGAGAAATTAAGGATAATCGAAGCGGGCGAAACCGCCAACAGCTTAGAACAAGACGGAAAAAACTATAAGATAGTCGTTTCCGCCGAATGCTTCCCGTCTTTGGTCGAGCTAGGGAACGCCCGCCCGATTCATGCGCGCCGGACTCATAACGGAAACGACTTGTTAGATGGGTATATAGGATACTTTGAGAATTTCCAATCGGATGACACGGCGGTATACGCCGACCTTATTTTGTCCGAAGCCCTAGAAAAGGCGTATCCGTCCGAATTTACTTTCATGGCGACAATGATCGAGAAAGAACCTGAACTTTTGGGCGTTTCAGTAAATCAAGTAGACATTAAAGAATTCAACGATGAGACACTAACGGCGAACGTTATACAGGTTACAGAACTATTTAGCGCGGATTTGGTAGGACTACCCGCCGCAACATCATCTTTATTTAATAACAATTTTAATCAAAATGAAATGAGTAAATTTTTTACAAAGCTAGCATCTTTGTTGTCGGCTAAAAAGACCGAGCTAGCAACGGAGACCGTTACAACAAAGGATGGGGAAGTGCTTACCATCATTGCAAAGGGGGAAAGCGCTGATCTAGGGGACGAAGTACACGACGCAGAAGGCAACCCCGTACCGGATGGCGACTATTACGTTTCAATCGGAGAAGGTGAGGACATGATTTTATCAGTCATTGACGGAAAGATTTCCAACGTAAAAGAAGTCGAGGACGAAACCAAACGGGAAGAGCAGGAGGGCGACGACCAAATGGCAGACGATGAAAAGAAGGACGATGAAGAGAAGAAAACCCCGACACCGGAGGAGCTTTCTAAAGCGGTAGCCGCAGCAGTAAAAACCGAGATGGCGAAATACACCGCGGAACTCGCAGCGATCCGCACGCAATTGGGAAGAAAAACACCCGTTCCCCCGGCAGGCAAAACGGAGGTAAAAACCGAGGCGAAGAAAGACGCAACGAAATTAAGCCGTGCCGCCGTTCAAGCAGCATTCAGAGCCAACAGAAAGAAATGGTAAATCAATAACAATTTAAAATTATAATATTATGGCTTTTACATTTACAGACTTAAACAAACTTAACATTGATGCATTAAGCGATGTTATTTCCTTGACACTTAACGAGGATGAGGCGCTTCAACGTAACATTACCGTTATGTCCGGTATCGAGAAGGGCACGCCCGTAGTTACATTCCGGGCAGCAGACAAGGCGGTGCGCCGTTCTTCGGGTTGTGACAGTGAATACAAGTATAGTTCAATGGTCGACAACGTGAAGTATTACGACCATGCGCAGATAGAATTACCTATCGTTGTGTGTCTGCAAGACCTTTGGGGTAAAATGGTTGCAAAAGGTGTACATTTGTCCGACGATTTTGACCAAACTACTTTGGCGGCGTTCATGCAGAATGAAATTCTCCGTGTATTGGCGGCAGATATGTTGCGTCTTTCATGGTTGGACGGGCTTAAGGCTCCCTCCGATACAGCGGGCGAATATACCGTGTTTAAAAACGGCGGTATTATCAAGCAGGCGCAGTCGTCTACTATCAGTATCAAAACCGTTAACCCGGCGCAGACTGACGACATTTTAGCAAAAATGAAAGCTTGTATCGACGATCAACGTTCCGATATCAGAAGCAAATGCGAGTTCTTTGTAACTAGCAATATTATGCGTGCATACAAGAACCTTCTGCAAAGCAAGGACAACACAACCGCGCAAATGATTTTGGAGGATGGCAGACCCGTTTATTTCTTAGAGGGCTACCGCATCAACGAGATGGAACACGTTTCTGCGTCCGCTAAGAATGACGCTCTTACTACGCAGACTATTATTGCGTTCACTCCGAAAGATAATATCCAATTAGCTCTAGAGGACGCTAATCTGTCTATTTCTCCGTTCATTCGCGATGCAAAAGACCGTAAATATTACAGTACTACTATATTTGCAGCCGACGCAATGTTAGCAGTTCCCGAATATTTGCAACTTGCAGTAGCCACAACAGCGTAACGAGTAATAACATTAAAATACTAACTAAATGGCATGTATTAAAGAACTAAATAACGCAATATCCTACGACTGTCAAGGCGGTACGGTGAACGTTGCGGAGTTGTACCTTATTAATCGGTCACAGGTTAGTGCATATACTTTGAACGCGGGCGCTGATAAGATGGATACAATAACACTCACTTCGGGGGCGAAAACCGTTCCCGTCGAGTGTTATAAAGCTGGCGTTAAAGTGGTTGAGGCTCTTAAATCGGGTGATACGAGGGCGGGTGTAGACCAGTCCTTAACTTTCACCCTATACAAAAAGTCGGGCACGGATGCACTAATTGTTAAAGCCCTGTTATCGGGGTCATTCATGGCGGCGGTAAGGTTCGCGGACCTGAACGCTGATAAACAGATATTAGGGGTCGTTTCCGGTTTGGAGATTTCCCAATTAGACACTGATTCAAGCGCAAACGGAGGGTTCACAACCGTAACTATCAAGACGCCGGACGATGCTATCGGGGAATCTCGCATGAAACTAGACGATGCTGCATGGAATACTATTGTAACCGCTAAATTACTGTAATTATGGGATGTATAAGTAAATTAAACAAGGCTATTCTAGCGAATTGCCAAAACGGCGCGGCGGGTATCGAAGAAATGATACTCATCAATTCTTCGGATGTTTCCACCGTAGCAGTAAGCGCGGGCGTGGTAACCCTCACTCTAGCAGGTGCGGGCGTATTGGTGGAAGGGCTTAAGAAAGCCATCAACGCAACGGAAGAACTTAAGACAAACGACAACGCCCCGACGGCGTTAACGCAGTCCGTAGTGTTCACCGTTTACAATAAGGATGCCGATTCCGCCGTAATTGTTAACACGATTCTTAACGGTCGCTTCATTGCGCTTGCTAAGATGAAGGAAACAGGCGTTTACCGGGCTTATGGCGTAACCTATGGAATGGAATCTAATGCAGTTTCGGAGGACGCGAACGCAAACGGGGGCTATACCACCATCACGCTAGCAACGCCCGAAAATGTTTTGGGAGAAATGAGATTAACATTAACTAAGGCGCACTACGATTCAATTCGTACGGCGGCGGTAAAAGCTTAATAATATGGCTTGTATTAAGAAATTAGATAAAGACATACTTTTCGATTGCGCGAACTTCGCCGTTATCGGGGGAGTGGGAAATGTGGACGAGCTAGTATTATTAAACTCTGATGACATTTCTACAATTTCCATAGCTGACGGCGCCGCTACCGTGACGATGAAAACGGGAAAGAAGGGCTTCACAGCAAATTCGATCCGTAATTCAATCTCTTACACGGACGGTATCAAGACTAGCGAGGTTGCGCCCAACATGGAGGAACACAGTATTGTAATTAAACTGATGTCTACCAATACCGTGGATGCAGCTAGCTTTTCCGTCCTTCGTCAACAATTGTTAGGCGGAAACTTCCGCGCGGCGTTCAAATCGACTACTACGGGATTGTACTACCTTGCGGGGGCGTTGGCAGGATTGGAAGCAAGCGACCTGGCAACTGACAGCGCTACGGACGGGGTTACTACCATTACGTTGAAAACGCCCGATGCATCTTTAGGCGATACATTGGCAGGGCTGACAAAAGTAACATACGATAAATTAAAAGTTGCGGCAGCTTAGTCGCAACTTAGTTTTAAACCGATTAAATAAATTAATATGTTGACAAATATAGGACAGATAATGGCACTTTGCATTCAAATGACAAATCTAAAGTTGGAGGCGTCATGCGGTTTTGACAGACAGTTCGCAAAGAAATGGTACGAGAACGAATATGTAACAGGCAAACACGTCCGTTACGTTATGAAGCCAAACCTTACCATCAATTCACACGAGGACGGTAAAGTATACCGTGCTTTCAATTGCGACGACGCGAAGGCGCTTGAACTCATGGAAAAAGAACCCGCATACCGCGATTACTTTATTGATTTGGAAGCGCCCGCCGTTACGATCCCCGAACTAGGC
>UMIW01024080.1_pt1 | contig 20674 bp, 16 predicted proteins | sample 1965881 | NCBI WGS metagenome assembly UMIW01 (sample SAMEA4836135, study PRJEB28245) | human gut metagenome | biome: gut microbiome; material: fecal sample | place: Denmark | collected 2008 | reverse complement strand
CTAATTCTTCAATTCTTTTTAATGCTTTCTCAAGTGTTATTACCTTCTCCACTTCTTTGTCCCTCCGTTCATGTCATTTTCGTTTTGTCTATATTATATATTGCTAATCAGTATTAGTCAATTTGATTTTGTCATACAGGAACACTTTTCATATTCATAATACTTCTTTCTCATTTCTGCTCCACTTTCCGTACATAATTTGTTTTGGCAGCCAATTTGAATTATCTGGAAATCTATATTGATGAATTTAACGATAAGGGAATTCAGATAGCAAATGCTTTTCTTGATGTAATGAGATGCAAATTAACAGAGCTTGGTGCCGATTCTACTGATCCATTTGCAAATGTATTTGATAATTCTCACATTGAAACAGAGCAATATTACATGAATATTCTATCAGAAGATTTGAAACCGATTGTCTCTGACCTGCGAAATATTCATATGAAAGATAGCAATACCGCCAGCGACATTGACTATCAAAGCATGGTCAAAAATATCATTGATTAAAAGAAATATTTTCCCGTTCCAAACCGGCAAATGAGCATCGAAAGTTGAGACGGAGGAATCCAAAATTGTAAAATCAAATTACTCTCTTTAAAACAAGCCACAAAGGATTTTGTCCAATGTGGCTTGCTGTAGTTATAATTTACTCTCCATATGGTGTTTTAGATTCAGCTACCTTCGACAAAGTCTCCTGATTACCCATATCATATGTCACCACTTTATGCTCTGATTCAGTAAAGGTAGACGAACCCCCAATGCCAAAATATTTTTCAAAGAAAGTTTTCAGTTTATCAATAACTCCCTGTTTCTTCTTAGCCCTATTGTCACCACCAAAACGTGAAATAGGTGGCATAAGTTTATCTATGTCCGTTCCGGCTGTTTTGATTTCTCCATCACGGAACGCATTCTCCATGAACTTCCGTGTATCTTCCGGCTTCAACTTTTCTTCCGTGATAATCGCATTAAGGTCATGAGCGCGCTGTTCCACCACATACTCATGCCATTCATTCATGACATCATCTACATCATTGATTCCTGCAATAAAAGTTTCAATGAGCTGCTTCTTGCTACGAAGCTCTGGGCTGGCATCAATTGCCTTATTGATGGTTATCAACACTTCCTTATCTTCGCAGTGGGTATCATGGTACTTCTTTACGAGCATAAGAATATAATCAATATTGATTTCTATCTGCCGGATCAGTTCAATCTCAAATACTACATCATCCGTAATATCCGTGCTTTCCTGACGCTTGCGTTTCCACTCATCACGTAAGTCCTGATAGCGTCCAAGGTAATCCTGTAAATCACGTTCAGAAATCAGCTCGTTCCCCTTGAACTCATCAAAGGAAAGCAAAAGATTTCTCATACGAAGAATCGCACCAAACAAAGCGATAAAATCCTTCTGGTTCTGTTCTCCGACAATCTGTGGTTCTGACAGAGGAAACTTATTATTCAAGTCTTCCATCATATCCACATACCCCGGCACCTGCTTACCATCTACAGATTCATATCCGTAATAATAATCCTTAAAGCTCTGCAATAGAACGATTCCTCCGGCATTCTTGTCTCCAAACAGGGAAATAGCACTATCCACACGCTTTTGCAGATTTCGGAAACATACAATATTTCCAAAAGTCTTGATGGAATTCAGAATACGGTTGGTACGGGAAAATGCCTGTATCAATCCGTGCATTTTCAGATTCTTGTCTACCCACAACGTATTCATAGTTGTGGCATCAAAACCTGTAAGGAACATATTTACTACGATCAGAATATCCAGCTCCTTGTTTTTCATACGAAGCGACACATCTTTATAGTAATTTTGAAATTTATCACTTGAGGTATCGTAATTCGTATGGAACATTTTATTATAATCGTCAATAGCTTCTTCCAGAAATTCTCTGGATGGCTGATCAAGGGCAGAGGTATCCTCTGAATTTTCTTCATCCAGAATACCATCTGATTCTTCCTCATTTGCCCCGAAACTAAAAATAGTTGCAACTCGAAGCTTCTTGGTCGGGTCTGCTGCCATCTGCTTCTTAAATTCCTGATAATACAGTTTTGCCATCGGAACACTTGATACTGCAAAAATGGAATTAAAACCACTGATACGCTGTTTCTGCTTGATTTCCTCTACCTCATCTCGTTTGGCAGAAGCCACCTCTGTAATATTAGTCAGCGTATTATATATGTAAGTTTTATCCCCACGATAGGTCTTCTGGTCAAAATGTTCCAGTATGTACTGTGTTACAATTCGGATACGCTCAGGAGCCATCATAACCTTTTCACGGTTGATGTCCCAGACCATCTCATCCGTGATTTCTTCTTCCACATCCATCGTTTTAATATAATCCACCCGGAATGGAAGAACATTTTTATCGTTAATCGCATCCACAATCGTGTAGCTGTGGAGCTGGTCTCCAAAGGTCTGACCTGTAGTAAAGAATTCTGGATTTTTTGCTCTGCCGGAATTAACAGAGAAAATCGGTGTTCCTGTAAATCCAAACAGATGATATTTCTTGAAATTCTTCACAATCGCAGTGTGCATATCTCCAAACTGACTGCGGTGGCACTCATCAAAAATAATAACGATATGTTTCGTATACACTTCATGCCCCGGATTCTTTTTTATAAAGGTAGCCAGTTTCTGAATTGTAGTAATAATGATGTGTGCGTCCGGGTCTTCCAACTGCCGTTTTAATATGGTTGTCGAGGTATTGCTGTTGGCTGCCCCCTTTTCAAAACGGTCATATTCTTTCATGGTCTGATAGTCCAGATCCTTACGGTCAACCACAAACAGCACCTTGTCAATATAAGGAAGCTTCGATGCCAGTCTTGCCGTCTTGAACGAAGTCAACGTCTTGCCGGAACCCGTGGTATGCCAGATGTAACCACCACCCTCGACACTGCCGTACTTCTTATAATTATTGGCAATTTCGATACGATTGAGAATCCGCTCCGTAGCCGTAATCTGGTACGGACGCATGACCATCAACATATCCTCAGATGTAAAAATACAATACTTCGTAAGGATATTCAGAATCGTATGCTTTGCGAAAAAGGTCTTTGTAAAATCAATCAAATCAGGAATCACACGGTTATTGGCATCTGCCCAGAAGCAGGTAAACTCAAAACTGTTACTGGTCTTGGTCTTACTTGCTCCCCGTTTCTCATGTTCCTTTTCCGCATTCCTTCTAGTGCTGTTGGAATAATACTTTGTGTTTGTACCATTGGAAATGACAAAAATCTGAATATATTCATACAGTCCGCATCCCGCCCAGAAAGAATCCCTCTGGTAGCGGTTGATCTGATTGAATGCTTCACGGATAGCAACTCCTCTGCGTTTCAGTTCAATATGTACAAGAGGCAGACCGTTTACCAATACGGTAACATCATAGCGATTGTCATGCTTCGCACCATTTTCCGTGCCAATCACATACTGATTGATTCCCTGCAGCCTGTTGTTATGGATGTTCTTCTTATCTATGAGTGTAATATTCTTGGAAGAACCATCATCACGAGTCAGGACTTGGACATTGTCCTCCTGTATCTTCCGGGTCTTTTCCACGATATGCTCATTGGGATTGGCAACGGCATTTTTGAAGAAATCATCCCACTCTGTGTCGGAAAACTGATAGTTATTCAGTTCCTCTAATTTCTTACGAAGATTGCCAATCAGGTCTTTCTCTGTGTGAATAGGCAGATATTCATATCCCTGTTCACAAAGCAGACGAATAAACTCCTGTTCCAGTTGTGCTTCGCTCTGGTAACTATCAGAACGCTTCTTGACTGGCTCATATTCTGTGACAACGGTATTCTCCGATGTCTCCGCTACAATATTAAAGTACGGCACATCCTCGCCTCCTTACTTTGGTAATTCTTTAAAGGATAACAGCTTATCCCTGTAATATTCATACTGCTTCTGACGAGCTTCGATTTCTGCAGGAAGTCCTGAAGACAGATCGTTGCAGAGGGTATCAAAACGATCGAGAATTTCCACAATACGCTGTTGATCCTGTAATGATGGAATCGGTAATTCAATGCTATTAAGCATTTCGCCACTTACATGCGGAACACCTGCACCACGTTTCATAGCATTTAGTTCTGACTCCATGTTTTTCAAAACATAGTATAAAAATTTTGTAGCAATTAATTCGCTTTTTTCTTCATAACCAAATCCATCTGTAACGAAAATTTTCTGATTCCAATAGGAAACAAATCCCGCTGATGCACCACTTCGTGCAATCACCACAATTTCTCCATCATGGTTGTACTTATCAATATAGTATGCCGGTTCTTGTCCTCCAAGAATTACTGGGATAGTTCCCTCTTTTGTGTTTTTCTTTGTGATGTATTCTCCTCTAAATACATTTGCGACTTTTCCCAATGGTAACATAGCATAACCAAACACATATTGAATGAGCTTAATTGCGCTCAGCTCTGTCTGTCTGTCTGTCTGTCTGTCTGTCATGAGTGTGCTGCCTGTTTCAGCAAATGTCAAGAGCAAATCACGATAATATTCATATTGCTTCTGGCGTGCTTCAATTTCGGCTGGCAAACCAATATTCAGGTCAGTGCAAATGGCTTCAAAATTATCAAGAACTTCTGCTATTCGTTGTTGAATATTTTCCTTTGGAACAGGAACTGGCACTCTTTTTATATCTGCTAAACTAAATGATTTTTGACTTGCACCTTTCACATTATTATTTATCCACTGTTTTGTCATCGTAGACATTAATACATGATATAAATATTTTGGATTTATGTTAGGATGAATTAATGCAACATTTTGTCCTAGACAGCACTTATCATTAGGAATTAATGCAAAATTCCCATATGACCCCACCCGTGAAACTACAATATCATTTAATCGAGGAGTGTATTTTTGTGTAAATAAATTCCAAACGCTTTCATCCACTTTTAATGTTTTATCTTCATCTAGATACCCACCTTTTATATCCTGTACACGAACCATACTATATCCGCTATTAGAATACGAAGGTGTTTGATGTAACGAATCATAAATATTTGCAACATCAGCTAATTTTTTCACTTCAGATATATGTTGTTCTTTTTTTATTAAATTGTCTCGATAAAACTCATACTGTTTCTTCCGAGCTGTAAGCTCGGCTGTAAGCTCGGCTGTAAGTAACGTGAAAGAGTCCAAAATATGGACTATTTCACGTTGTACCTCCAGAGGAGGTACAGGGAGCTTAATGCTTTTTAATGTATCTGGTGTCACCTCAATTACTTTTGTCCCATGCGCAAGCTTTCTTTTTTGAGTAAAAAACATTTGAGAATGAAAATAATACACTAAATACTTTGGATTTTGATTATGACTAATAATTGCGGAATGACCGCTTACTGCCACATCTTCATTTCCTAACCATGCAAGACATTTACAAACATCTTCTATATTTTCGCTAGTTACTGCCATTATTATATCATTCGTTTTAGCAAATTTTTGTTTTTTTGCTCTTTCTTCTGTAATAAACGTAATCGTCTTATCCGTAAACAGACCATACTTTGTATATATTTGTCCATAATGAATACATGGAACCCCTCTATCACAGAAATCCTTTTTTTGAAAGTTACCACCTCGTGCAATTGTAGCAATTTCTCCAAGACTCTTATATTCTACTCCATTAGGGCAAAGCTCCGCAATCAACTCATCTAACTTACTCACATCGTTACCTCAAAATCTTTCTTCCTTAATTTACTAAGATATAAATCAAGGTCATATAATTGTTTTATTTGCAATTCTGCCACATGATATAAGTCTTCTAACTCAATTCCTATATATTTGAAAAAATGCATTCCGTCAGCCTTTTGCGAATACACATTTAAAATGTAATCAGCTTTTTGATTCTTTGTACTTTCCCTCAGTCCATTAAAATCTAAATGATACCAATCACTGTCCCTTGAAAGTTGTTTTGTAATCATTGAAGTTTTGCTCATAATATCTACGCAAATAAAATCACCATCAAGCCCAAATTTTCCATGTCTATTTGTACCTAGTGGATGTGCCACCACAAAAGACCGTAATGCCTTAAAAAATTTCAATGATTCTACAACTTCTGCCTTCTCAAGGTAATTATCTTTATCAACAATATCCTTCCTTAAAATCTTTGGAAGTTCAGTACATGCTTCACATATCCAATCAACTAACACAATTATAAACACTAGCTCTTTCATAGTTTTATCTGATAAGTTATGAAACTCTCTGTTTAAATCCTGTATACAATAATTAATTTTTTGAAGATAATCACAACTTCTATAATAACTATCTTTGTTTCCCCACACCCACTGTTTATCAATCCCTTTACCAATCTCATTTAAATTTTTAAGTTCATCCATACAAACATTTACCCCATTTCGATTTCCGCAATAATCTTATCAATCTCATCACGTAGCACTTGCTCACGAGCAACAATTTCCTTAATTTCCGCATTCAACTTCACGATGTCAATTTTCTCTCTGGTATCTTCAGCTTCGACATATGTAGATACAGACAAATTGTAATCATTGCCAGATACTTCTTCATAGCTTGCCAGATGTGCAAAATGCTCCACTTCTTCACGCTTAGCAAACACATCCACGATACGGTCAATATTCTCTGGTGTCAACTTATTATTGTTGGTCACCTTCACACACTCGCTTGTGGCATCAATAAACAGAGTTTTATTATCCGTCTTATTCTTTTTCATTACCATAATACAGGTTGCAATCGAAGTACCAAAGAACAGATTACTCGGCAACTGAATAATACAGTCCACATAGTTATTGTCCACAAGATATTTGCGGATTTTCTGCTCTGCACCACCACGATACATAATTCCCGGAAAGCATACAATGGCAGCAGTTCCATTAGACGCAAGCCATGACAAGCTGTGCATAATAAATGCCATATCCGCTTTACTCTTTGGTGCCAAAACTCCTGCCGGAGCAAAACGAGGGTCGTTGATGAGCAGTGGATTTTCGTCTCCTGCCCACTTGATAGAATACGGTGGATTAGACACGATCAATTCAAACGGCTCATCATCCCAATGTTGCGGACTAAGCAATGTGTCTTCACAGGCAATATCAAATTTATCAAATCCCACATCATGCAGAAACATATTAATACGGCACAGGTTATAGGTTGTGATATTGATTTCCTGTCCATAAAAACCGTTACGGATAGCATCCTTTCCAAGAATTTTCTCAGCCTTCAGAAGCAATGAACCAGAACCACAAGCCGGATCATATACTTTATTGATTTCCGTTTTCCCTACAGTTCCAAGACGTGTGAGTAATTCGGATACATCTGCAGGAGTAAAAAACTCTCCACCAGATTTTCCGGCATTTGATGCATACATAGTCATAAGGTACTCATACGCATCACCAAAGGCATCAATTGAATGGTCTTTCACATCCCCCAGATTCATTTCGCCTACACCATTTAATAGTTTTACAAGCTTTTCATTACGCTTCGCTACAGTAGAACCTAATTTATTGCTATTTACATCATAGTCATCGAACAGTCCGGCAAAGTCACTCTCTGCCTCACTGCCTTTCGCTGATTCCTCGATATGACGGAACACACGCTCCAAAGTTTCATTTAAGTTTTCATCATTCGCAGCATTGGCACGGACATTACAGAAAAGTTCACTCGGAAGGATAAAAAATCCTTTTTCCTCTACCAGTCCTTCTCTTGCTTCTTCTGCATCCTTATCCGGCATTTTTGCAAAGTCAAAATCCGTATTGCCCGCATCAATCTCACCGCTATTTATGTAATTACACAGGTTTTCGGAAATATAACGATAGAACATCGTACCAAGAACATAATTTTTGAAGTCCCAGCCATCGACTGCTCCACGCAGTTCATCTGCAATTGCCCATATTGCACGGTGCAGTTCATCACGTTCCTGTTCCTTTTTGGTATCAACCATTCTCTTTTTCTCCGTTATCCTCTGGTACAAATTCCAGAATATCGTCAACGCCACAGTTCAGAACACGGCATATACTCTCTACGCTTTCGAGAGAAATATACCCATTACGTTTCAGCCGTGTGATGATGTTTGCGGAGAAGCCCGCCTCCTGTTGCAACTGTGCATTCGTCATATTTTTTTCTATCAGTAAATGGAATAATTTTTTGTAACTGACTGCCATGTCATCCTCCATCATTTTTCCAACAGATTTAAGAAAAGTGTATCACGAAAACGTGATTTTTTCAATCTGTACAATTATCCCATCCATCCTTATCTTTAGATTAGATAAGATAGGTATAATTTTAATAAGTCTTAATCCCCTCAGTATCATTACATTGTCCTTTGAACACTCCAAGGCAACCAAAAAGGACATCCCTTGACCCGTAATAATTACGGTTAAGGAATGTCCTTTTTTCGCTACTTAGCAGTAAGAAAGACAAACGATACTACTTATCCACAATCTATACAATTCCAAAATGCCTAAACGCTTGCATGATTGCTTCTTCCTTCTCCGGTGTGCATTGTGGCTGTCTCGCATTTTCTGATTTAGGTAAATTAAAATTCTCTAAAGAGAAGTCAACGTTCACTTTTCTACTGTCGACCAGTCTCCGTTCCACTTCGGTCCGCGCTGAGCAAAGGTCCACCGGACCTTTAGCGCCCTTGGAAAGTAAGACAACAAACCGTTTCAATGTGGCTTGTAAATGGAAAACAGTCATATGGTGTTGCACGCTTCACTGCATATCCATGCTTTGTGAGATACTTTAAATCCCTCGCCAGTGTTTCCGGACCACATGACACATACACTACTCTCTCCGGCGCCAGCTTGACAACCGATGATAAAAACGCCTCGTCGCTGCCGGTTCTTGGAGGATCCATTATGACAACATCCGCTTTCTCACCCTTTTGTGCCATCTCGACCATGAATTTTCCAGCATCATCATTGTAGAAGCGGATATTTCTGATGTCGTTTCGCTTTGCATTGGTAACTGCATCGCGGATTGCATCACGGTTTAGCTCGACTCCGATGACTTCACCTGCATTTTTCGCTGCTATGATGCCTATTGTTCCGGTGCCGCAGTATGCATCGATTATGCGCTCCTTGCCGGTGAGGTGTGCCTCATGAATGGCTTTTTCGTATAAAAGCTCCGTCTGTACCGGATTCACCTGATAAAACGAGCCTGGTGAGATGCGGAAGGTGCAGCCACACAGCTTATCCTCTATGAAGCCCTTGCCATAAAGCGTGATGTTTCTGTCTCCGAGCACCATGCTTGTTCTTTTATCATTCACGTTGAGCACCACTGTCGTGATATTGGGATGCTTTTTCCTGAGTGCTTTTACGAAATTGTTCTTCGATGGAAGTATCGGCGATGCCAGGACAAGCACTACCATTATCTGCCCTGTTGCATAACCCTTTCTTACAAGCACATGTCTGAGAAGACCATAGCCGGTGTCCTCATCATAGGTCTTTATCCTAAATGAGCGTAGCATATCCTTTATGTCCCTTATTATCTCATCTGACTCCTGCTCCTCTATCATGCAGCTTTCGATATCCACCACATCATGTGTGTTTTTCCTGTAGGCTCCCGCCACGATCTGACCGCGCCTTGTGCAGTCAAAGGCTGCATGAACCTTGTGACGATAATAGAGCGGATTTTTCATGCCGACAATCGGCTCCACAAAGCAAAAAGGCTTTAGCAGCTTTTTCATGTATGCCTGCTTGGTTTTTAACTGTTCCTTATATTCTACGCCCTGATAGTCGCAGCCGCCACATTTCTTCGCATACGGACATACGTTATCGCTTTTTGCCCGGCTGCTTTTCTCCTTTAGTCTCGGCTGTCCGTTGGCTTTTTTGTATTTTTTCTCATTACGCGTGGGGTTTTCCCTGTAATTGCCTTGATTTCCCGCCATATCTGTGCTCCTTAAAATCAGCTGTGCTGACTACTTGCCGTATGTATTATATAAATACACATGATTATCTATACAGTGCCATCCGCTTGAAGCGCCTGCTGTCACACATATATATGTCTTTCCGCTTGCTGCCTTCTCATAGCTGACCGCACAGTTGCCGGACTGATTTACAAAGCCTGTCTTTGCACCGATTACCTCGCCGCTTGTCATCCTGTCCTCTATTCGGCGCAGGAACAGATTTGATATGTTCAGGTTCTCCGGATGCTGCGGTGTTGCAGCCGTGCTATATGTATGATTTGAAAGTACTGTTTTACAAATGTCGTCCTGCATCGCTGCCTGCATGATGACCGCCATATCATAGGCTGTGCTGTAATTGTTCTCATCATATATGCCGACAGGGTTTGCAAAATGTGTGGTCTGGCCTATACCAAGCTCTGCTGCCTTCTGGTTCATCATATCGACAAATGCTTCCATGGAGCCTGCTGTATAAACCGCAAGCTGATATGCCGATTCTCCACCTGATGGCAGGATGGTTCCGTTAAACACATCGCGAAGAGGCACCTGCTCACCGTCTAAAAAGCCTGTTGTACTGCAATCATGCACATATGAATAATCTGTGGCTTCTCTTGTAATTGTAACAACCTCGTTGAGCTTGTTTTCTATCACAGCCTGCCTGTCTATTTCGGTGTTTTCATTCTCCGCTGCAGCAATTGCATTTTTCTCAGCCTGCTCTGCTGCTACAAGCACTGTCATAACCTTTGTCATGGAAGCCGGATACATTTTCTCATGAGCATTCTTTCCCGCAACAACTGTGCCGTCCTGCTCATCAATCACTACGGCATAAGAGCTCTCAATCTCATCTCCGATTGCTGCTGTAGCATCAGACTCCTTTGGCACAAAAAGCTCCTTTGCTTCCTCTGTCTCACTTACCTGCTCAGTCACACCGGTCACATTTTCTGTGGCCGTTCCTGTGTCTTTTGCCTTATTACTGTCTTTTTTTGTTTTATTAAAGCACGATATAACTATTATAATCGCTATAACGACTATCACAGCCACTATTCCTACAAGCTTAATCTGTGAAGCTCTTGTATTTTGTCTGCGGCGTCTGTAATTTTTTCTGCTATTATTTCTCATATCCAATCCCTGTCTCGTTGTAACTATTCATCCCACGCACATTCGCAAAACCACACTTGAATAATCACATTTCATTTTTATACTGTAACCTATTTAGTATACTCCCTATCCGGAAGCTGTGCAATAATTATCGCAATAAACATGAGCACACATCCAAAAATTTCTCTGCCACCTAGCATCTGGCCAAGCAGAATCCATCCTGCAATCACAGAAACCACCGACTCAAGACTCATCGCCACCGATGCCACCGCCGGATTTAAGCCCTTTTGTCCGACAATCTGCAGCGTATAGCCCACTCCGCTTGAGAAAATACCGGCATAGAGAATCGGAATCCATGCATCCCAGGTGCAAAGCGACTGTGCCCACTGCGCTATACCGCCTGTAGACGGTCCCATATCTGTAAAAATCATCACTATACATGAGCCAAGTCCGGTGACAAAAAACTCAATACATGAGAGTCTGACCGCATCCACCTGTGATACGAAATAGTCAATCACAAGTATCTGTATCGCAAAGCACAATGCACCTGCCAACAGGAGCAAATCCGAGCCGCTAAGTGAAAATGTCCCATTCATGCACAGAAAATACATGCCTATCAGTGCAATAAATACACCTATCCATATTTTGACTCCGCATTTTCTTTTAAGGAAAATCCCAAGTATCGGCACCATAAGTATATATGTAGCTGTAAGAAATCCTGCCTTGCCGGATTCTGCGCCCATGCTGATTCCAAGCTGCTGCAGGTTGCTCGCAAAGAAAAGTGCTATTCCACAGCAGCTTCCGGCTATCCAAAGCTCTTTCTTTTGCTTTTTGCTTTCAGGTCTGTTTACCGTCAGCTCTTTCTTATCCAGTATTTTTATGACCGGCAGAAGGCAGAGCGCACCAATAAGGAAGCGGATGCCGTTGAATGAAAACGCTCCAACTGCATCCCCTCCCTTTGACTGCGCTACAAAGGCTATTCCCCAGACTATATCTGCCAAAAACAAAATAAAGACATGTCTTGTCTTTGAGGCTGTATTCATTATAATAGTTCCTCCGTGTTATTAAAATCAGAGATATTATATCACCGACTGCCTTAAATTGCATACTTAAATATGCTGTTACATATCGTTTGTATATGAAATTATACAAAAAACAGGCGGCAAACACCCTCTTTGGGTATTCGCCGCCTGTCTTTATATCTTATTGCGTAACACTATTATTTACGCTATTCTGCCAACTTAAAATGCTTTATCTCTCCGTTTCCTGCCACATAGAAATCATTATCCTTATAAATGCCTCTGTAGCCTTCTGTGTTTTTATAGGTCAGTGCCTGCTGCTCCAAAAGACTAAAGCCGTTTTCACTGTCATACGAAAACAGATAGTAGTCATTTGCAGTAAATCCTATCAGATTTTTCTCCGGGTCAGCAAGAATAGCCTTGTAGTTGTATACAAACTCATTACTCCAGCTCTCAGAACTGTCGATAAGCTTCTGGTTCACCTCAACCGGCTTTGTCGGATCGCTCACATCAAACATAGTAAGCTTTATCTTACTCTGCTGCGAATCACCATAGCCTATTCCAAGTACGTGCGTATCATCCCACATATGCAGATATTCAGAAAATCCACTCACCTCAAGCTCTCCCAAAAGCTTTGGTGCTGTCGGATTAGATATGTCTGCTACAAAAAGAGGATCCGTCTGCCTGTATGTGATGAAATATACGTATTTTCCAACAAAGCGGGCTGCGTATATACTCTCCCCGCGTGCAATCTCGTTTATCACACCGACCTCATTCATATCCTTATCCAGCACATGAAGTGAATTGACAGGCTGGCTGCCGGTATTTGAGGTTGGAAGCACATACAGATATCCTCCCTGCTCATTTATTGCAAATTTATCGTTAAGATAACCATTCACTGAAGTCGTCTCCCCGGTCTTCATCACTCCATCCTCAAACGAAATTTTGCTGATTTTGGTAAGCTCACGGCTTGCACTCCAATCAGAATGATACAGATACATAGCATTGCCAGAAACGTATACCTCGCCGCTATTATTCATAATGCATTTTGCATCTATCGTCTTATCAGGTTTATCCACATCAAAGCTCGAAATAACTGTGCCTGAGTATGTATCCTCTCCTATATAGAAGCAGTCATAGCTTATCACTTTGCCATTTACCTGAGGCACCCATTTCTCCAGATTATCCTCCTGCAGCGCCACATTTCTATTCATATCGGAGGTCTTTATATATGTGTCTGAAAAAACATATACCGTATTGCCGATTTTGCGCGATGTATTGTAAAATCCATCCTGACGCGCTTTACCTATAAGCACCGGTTTCGTCGGGTCAGCTATATCATAGCTATAGCATATAGTCTCATCCTTATCGCCCGCATGGTTTGATATAATAAGCATTTTTCCGTCACTGATATAAAGCTCCTCTACAGTATCTGACGGTACCTCAAAATCAGGACGAAACAGCGTCTCTTCCCCCGGCTTTCCATTTGAAATATCCGTGATGGATATCTGACCATCCTCGACCATGTAAATGTACTTTCCGTCCGTCTTTACCACATCACTCTCATCAACGCCCTCTGTCATCACGTTGGTGGTTGAATACTCTGTTTTGGCTGCCGCCTCCTGCTTATTTGCAGACGATGCATCAGACGTAATTCCTGTTGCATCCGCACTCTCCAGCAAGTCTCCAGATGCAGTATTCCTTATGGAAGCCTCAGCTTTTTTTGCCACATCATACAATTTCCCGTAATCAGAGGCCGATTCATAATCCCCAAGCTTTGCACCGCTCTTTATCCCTGCATAGACATTATTCTGTGCATTATTCTGTGAAATCACATTTGCAGTTTTTGTTTCCAGCTCATCTATACGGTTATTAAGCCGCACAACCTCCGTGCCTAAGACTGCAACAACAAGGACTGCCGCCACTGAGGCAAGCGCTTTTGCTGCCCGTGCAAATTTTTTGTGCTTTTTCCTGTTTTTGTCTTCTTTTCCGCCGTGATGGGTTTCATGATTTTTTACATAAATTTCATCACTGTACCCGGCCGATTCTCCGGTCGGCTGCGCTTCTTCAATTATTTGGTCATCGATGTAATTTAAACCATCAAATAAATCCTTTTTCGTCATAGATATACGCCCTCCTCATCCAGATATTTTTTAAGCTCTGCCCTTATCCGAAACAGTGTGGTCTTTACGCTGCTTTTGCTCCTGCCGCTCATATCTGCCAGCTCATCAATCGCCATGCCATACCAGTAGCGTCTCACGAAAAGCACTCTCTTTTCCGTCTCCAGTCCGTTCAGAAAATCCGATAAACACCTTCCAATGTCCGACAGCTCGCCCTCGTATTTTGCATTGCTGTCTGCAAGGCACTCCTCAAGCTCATCAAGCATACAGTTCATGTTGGAATTTCTCTTTGAAGCATTATTCCAGTCAATCCTGTCGCAGACGATATTGCGGCATACCCTGTAAAGCCAGGAAAGGAAACGCATAGGGCGCTCCGGCGGTATCTTGTTCCATGCTGCTATGTATGTGTCATTTACGCATTCCAGCGCATCCTCATGTGCTACCATAGTGTCTGCAAACCGGGTAAGCTTCGCTCCGTACATCTGCGAGGTCGCACTGACAGCCTGCTGGTTGCGATCAAAATACATATCAAGTATCTGTTCCTGTGTGTACATTTTCCGCAAACCTCCCTTCTATATATTATGTAGGATTTTGTTTGGTGGGGGTTACATTTCATCATTAATTCTTTAAAATTTCCCTTATGTAAACTTTAAGCCTAGCCTCTAGGAAATAAAGCTTATAGTGCTGAATAATTGAATTGTATCATATTTAGTCTTAGTTTAAATATCAAAAAAGGAAGATTCTCCTTAGAATCTTCCTCATATGAATTCAAATAGTAATATTTAATTGTTCTTCTTTGCCATAACCAGTGCAACCACCGCAAGAACTGCATTTATCAGGCACCAGCCTGCCCATATAGCCAGATCCGAAAAACTTCCATAACCCGCAAATCCGATAATTGCCGCCAATCCAAAGAGTACTATGAGTGCGATATTCCCACCCTTGCCTAACGATTTTCTCGTAGCGATTGAAACAATTCCACCTGCAAGCATAAGAATTGCCACAATTATTCCTGCACTTCCCGATGCCTCACCATTGGCCTCCAATGCATTAGATACTCCTGCAGCGCATGACTGAAATGATACAAAAACAAATAAAATTATTGATAAAATACCTGAAACTAATTTCCAAACCTTCATGATGAATTTCTCCTATCTATTTAAATATTGCGTAGCTCTACTGTTTAATAATCATACTTTCATATGATGTTTAAATTATTTACTGTGCCGTAAATGTTATCGCATCTGAATCCGCTATTGTATCGTAGCTCTCAGCATTGTATATATGGAATTTAAGCTCCACCTGATCAACCGACGTGATTCCGTTTGCCTCAAGATCACTTGACATAATGGTTATATCATCTATCGACTTCTTTCCGTCATAGACTGTGGTTGAAAACAGCGGTGTCATCATATATCCATTGATAGACATGTTGTCCACGTTTATTCCGACATTCTGACCTGAGGTGTTTTCGATGTAAAGTAAAATTGCTGTTCCCCAGAAGGAATTTTCATCAACTGTTTTTCCAACAATCCTTACACCATTTGCATTGTAAAGCTCCTGTCCCTCATCGTTTGGTGTCGTATCCATGTTTGCAAATTCAGAGGTCTCAAGCTTTGAATATACATTCTTGAAAAGATTATCCCAGTTTGAATCGTATGCGTGGAAATACATCTCAATTTGTCCTACTGTATCTATTCCGGCTGCTTTAAGCTCTGTTGACGATAAATACATAACCTCATTCGACTTCTTTCCTGCCGCAACATCCGCGCTGAACAGATCTGTGATCATATAATCGTTCACGATAAGTGCATCACAGCCTATTGTATAGTCCTTGGCCGAATTATTTTCAACCAGAAGCTTAATTCCATCTCCCCATATGCTGTCCGTCACATATTCAGTCGCAGTTATTTTGATGCCATCCTGGTCTACAAGCACCTGCTCATTGATGCTCTCATCTGCTGATGCCTGATCTGCGCCGCCTCCATTAGTTCCGCTGCTCTCTGCGCCTCCACCGGCCTCTGTTGCGCTTCCCGGTGCAACTATGCTCTTTTTTTGCCCTGTATCCGAGCTGCATCCCAATAATGTAAAAGTGATTGCTGTGATACTCAGTACAAGAGCCAGTAAATTAGTTCTTTTTTTCATGGTTAAGTCCTCCTCTGTAAATTATGGGACTATTATACCATCACAGTATGAATACCGTTCTCCCCGCAGCGGTGGTAAAATTATATTCTAAACCTACTCCTGCACACCACTTGTCCTGAGCATTTCCATGCCATTTTTGCTAAGTAATTCATTCACCTCTATAATTCCACCCGGACGGTCCTTAAAAATAAGCATAAGAAGAGCATCTCTCGGGATTTTTGCATAAAGCTGCGGCATCTCGTATTTTCTCAAGGCTCTCTGGGTCTGCTCTAATGTAAGCTCTGCAGCATAACATATCCTTAAGATAATATCCCTCTGCCTGGTATGTTTTTCGCCTGACAGAAGCTTGTAGCCGTATTTTTCCGGAATATCAGCCTTCAAAAACACCATCTGCTGTGTTATTCTCTTTTCCTTAAGCAAATCCTTTATGTACTCCGAAAATGCATTTTGCTCCGGATCCATGCTGCCTTTCTGCTCAACACAAAATTTGTCAAAATCAGATATATGAGTTTTTCCAAGGATATCATCCAATTCTTTTGTATTTTTTTGCTTCATAAATTTCTCCTATCTGTTATACTTGTACTTGTAACTATTCCTACCTCATTAGCGATACCTGAAAGGATACATGCACCATGAGCGATTACAAAATAATCTCAGCCTTAAATGAAGAGCACAAGGTTTATCTGGTTCAATCTGCGCTTTCCGGCAATATTTATGTCCAAAAAATCCTTGATGTATACAATATCCGCGTGTACGAATACCTTTATCGCAATCCTGTGGCCGGTATCCCACGCATTATCAATTACTATGAAGATAGCAACCAGCTTATCGTAATCGAAGAATATATAAGCGGAACCTCCCTGCAGGAAAAAATAGACAACTCTGACCTTAGTGTTTCCGATATCAGAAGCTACATGATTATGCTCTGCAATATACTTGAAGCTCTGCACTCGATGACTCCGCCTATAATCCATCGCGATATAAAGCCGTCAAATATCATAATCACCAGTTATAACTATGCCATGCTTTTAGATTTCAATGCTGCAAAACAGTTTTCCGGACAACACGAGTCTGATACCGTGCTGATTGGCACTCCCGGATATGCAGCTCCCGAGCAATATGGCTTTGGTTCTTCATCTCCAAAAACAGACATATATTCTCTCGGCATAGTACTGCGCGAAATGCTTGGCAGCATCACTCCGGTTCCCGACATTGCTCCAATTCTGCACCGGCTTAACCTGATTGCAGAAAGATGTACTCAGATGACACCAGCCGCAAGATACCAGTCTGTGGCAGAGTTAAAAAATGCCGTATCTCAGTCATATTATCCTGCGCAGCACAGCACTTCTGCTGCCGGTAATTCAAGTCAATATGCACACCATAACCATGATAATACAAACAATACAGCCAATGCTGATACTGCTAAACGAGCTATCCACGACAGTGCTTCCCGTTTCATCCCACCCGGATTTCGCACGAGAACTCCATGGAAAATGCTGCTATCCTCAGTCGCATATCTGTTCATAATATGGCTTTGCCTGTCACTGGAATTAGAAAATACTTACGGAGCAAAGCTGTGGCTTGAAAGAATTTTCTGCCTTGGTATGTTCATATTTGCGATTTTCTGTGGCTTTAACTATCTCAATGTACAGAATATACTGCCACTTTGCAAGAGCAAAAACCGCTTCCTGCACTATGTCGGCATAATACTGCTAGATGTGGCAGTTTTTTTTGCTCTATTTGTGATTATGTTCATTATAGAGTCTGTTACATTCCCTATAAAGTGATTATTTTATAACTATTCAGTACAGAAATATGCGGTACCGCATATTTCGTAAGAAAACGTATATTATGTAGGAGCAAGCGCCCATCAGCGCAGCTGATTCTTATGCGCTTGCGGCTCGCAACTGTGAAGGTACTGAACAGTTACGATTTTTTATATCATAGCACATAAAAATAAGCCATGTTCTCACCGCTGTGGTGGTAACATGGCTTATTAAAGATAAATATATTTTGTTCTCATACATCAAAGAGAATTTCAGTCAAATTATTAATCAAGGTATTTGCATGAACGATTGATTAGAATGCTGCTCTGTAAATCTCCACAATATCGTCCTTGCTAAGCGGTACAAACGATCCCTTTGAACCCTCGCAGGCCTTCTTTGCCATCACCTCAAAGTTCCTGTCGTCTGTGATTCCCACAGCTCTTAGATTTGCCGGAATGCCCATTGTCTCAAAGAAGAATTTCTTCAGTGCATCAATGCCTGCGTGTGCAAGTGCATAGTCATCATCACCGGAAAGTCCCCAGACATTTTTTGCAAACTCCACAAACATCGGAAGTGTGTCGTCATTTAGTATGTGCTCCATCCACGCCGGTGTGAGTATTGCAAGTCCCTCTCCGTGAGTAATATCATAGAAAGCGCTCAGCTCATGCTCCATAGGATGTACGCACCATGCCGGTGAGCAGCCATCGCCCACAACGCCGTTGATTGCATGTGTGCCTGCCCACATCAGGTTGGCTCTGGCCTCGTAATTATCAGGCTGTGCGAGAGCAGCCGGTCCATTTTTAATCATTGTACGTAACAATCCCTCCGCCATAAATTTCTGGCAGTCAGCATTCTCCATAGAAAAATAATTCTCCATTGTATGGCTCATCATATCTGCGGTTCCTGCTGCGGTCTGTTTTTTTGATACCGAAAAAGTATATTCAGGATTTAATATTGACATTGTTGGCACCATATACGGTGATCCTGTTCCCCATTTTTCATTTTTAGACATATCAGAGATAACAGCAAAAGGATCCATCTCTGTTCCTGTTGCGGAAAGAGTAAGCACATCAAATATCGGAAGTGCCGCCTTGACCTTTGAGCCATCAAGCACCAGATCCCATGCATCACCATCATACTTTGCACCTGCTGCAACAACCTTTGAGCAATCAATTGTACTGCCGCCTCCTATTGCAAGCACCATGTCGATACCCTCATTTTTACAGATTTCAACACCCTTTCTGACTGTCTCAATCTTTGGGTTTGGCTCCACTCCGCTAAGCTCAAACACGGTCAGTCCCGCATCCTTAAGGATCTTCATTGCGGTATCGTAGAGACCGTTTTTCTTTATAGAGCCGCCTCCGTACACTAAAAGCACCTTGCTGCCATATGCCTTAAGCTCTGATAAGTTCGAAATGGTATCCTTTCCGAAATGGATTTTTGTTGGAATGTTGAATGTGAAATTGTACATATATAATACCTCCTGCTAAATAATAATATTTTTTAATCTCTCCATATCATCTGCATCGGGATGCGACAAAGCCTTGTCAAAATTTTCAATCAGCGCATCAATATTATCCGGATGCTCTGGGTTTTCTTTCATTTTCACATAGCGTTCCCTCACAGACTGTGGCATTTTGCCCTGGCACATATATTCTCCTACAATAGTGTTGCTTGAATCAATGGCGCTTTTAACATTGCCAAGAATCTTTTGAAAATATGCATCACTTCCTCCAAAACCGGCTGTTCCGAACAGAAATATCTTTTTATTTTTCAATTTAGATAAGAAATCTAATGTATCGCTATCCGCGTTTCCCTTGTCCGTCCAAAATCCAATGTATAGCAATTCGGATTTTATCCCCTGCGCATCAGCCGTGCCAAAATAATCACAGCTCTCCTTTGGCAGGATTTCATGAATTTTATCAGCCAGCTTACGTGTGTTGCCTGTCATACTACTGAATATTATAGAATAATTTTCGTTGTACATGCAATATCCTCCTTTAAATTAAACTAATATTTGGGCATTTACACTTTAAATTCATCTTCATGTTTTTTGAAGAAATTATAAAAATATCGTACATTATCCAAATCACTCCATTTTGTAACATCATACTCTTTCGTATCAAGATTGTATATTTTAGCATTTAATGTTCCAAGCATAAATGGTGAATGCGTTGCAATAATAAACTGGCATTCTAACAACCTTGCCATTTTATTAATTTCCTCTGCTAACATAACCTGATTCGCAGGTGAAAGCGAAACTTCCGGTTCATCCAACAAATATAATGCATCTGGTTGTAAATACTCCTCAAAATATTGCATTGATGTCTCTCCGTTAGAATATTTTTCCTGTGCAAATTTTATATATTCTTCCTGCTTACACCCTTCTTTAGATGCTAAAAATTTTTTTGCTTCAAGTAAAGACATACCTCTCTTAACGTAATCATACTCCATGCCATCTGATAATATCTGCTTTTGTTGTATCTTCTTAATCTCATACAATATATCTTCACTTTTAATATATCGGCTGTTTTCCGGTAATTTATTTATTGTATTTCCATAATCATCTTCCCCCAAAGTATAGAAACATTCTCTGGAAAACGAACCACAGTAATCAACGCTTCCAAATG
>UMIW01015197.1_pt1 | contig 21697 bp, 19 predicted proteins | sample 1965881 | NCBI WGS metagenome assembly UMIW01 (sample SAMEA4836135, study PRJEB28245) | human gut metagenome | biome: gut microbiome; material: fecal sample | place: Denmark | collected 2008 | reverse complement strand
CCCTACACCACCCTTGTGATTTAATACTGCAATTATCTGTGTCATAACATGATACTACTATTAGTGAATACTACTTTACTATTCTACTACTGATAGTACATACTAACCATAGTAAAAGCGGATTTACTACGATTAGTACGTACTACTCTCAGTTGATACTACCCTCAGAAGGGAAGGTCTTCGCTCTTGTCCTGCGGTGCATCGGCTGGCGGTACGGGAGCCTCGCCCTCTGCCTTGGCTGCCTTGCGTGCCTTTGTTGCAGGTGTGTCGGTTGCATCCTTCTTCCCTGCATTGACAAAGGCGATGGAGTCAGCTATGATGCTATGCTGTATGTGGTTCTCTCCGTTGCGGTCTGTCCAAATGGAAGAAGTCAGTGTGCCTTCCACAAGCACCATACGACCCTTGGTGAGGTATTCAGCCAAACGGATATGGTTCTCCTTGCTGCTCTTCACCCTTACCCAAGTGGTGATTTGCTTGCCCTTACTGTAGTCGTCCACTGCGATGTCAACAGCCATGAATGTTCCGTGTGTACCTGTGATGACGCGGCAATCCTTTGCTCCGATGCGTCCGATAGTGTGAGTGTAAATCATAATGTGAAAATGTTATAGTGGCAAGTTGGTTAGACTTGCCGTTACCTTGTTATTTAAATGACTTTTCTTGTTGATTGAACATAAGCTATTGCTTCATTCATAATTTCTGCTCGTGACCTACTCTTGTTATCTTGCATCCACTCATCAATTTCAGATTTGAGGAACATGATACGTTTCCCCTTCTTATGGAATGGTATTTGTTTATTGCTTGTCCAACAATAGATTGTGTGTTCAACTGGATGGGTAGGGAGATACTCACTCAATTCGGAAACACTAAGCCATTCCAATCCCTTATCGGGCTGAATTTGAGTCATTAGTGTGGAAAACTTTTCTTCTAAAATCTCCAGCTTGTTTATTACTAATGACAATGCTGATGGCAAGTCATTAAAACTCAATATTTGCTTTTCCATATCAATATATGTGTGGCAAGTTGGTTAGGCTTGCCGTTACCTTGTTATTAATATCCTTTCTTCGTCTGCCTTGTATTGGCGACAAAAGACTTGTTGCTGCCTGTGAGACTGATAGAGCCGCAATTAACAAACTCTCCGTCGGAATAGACTCTGTACTTCTGTCCGCTTACCTCATGCTTCTGTTTGATGCGCTCTCGCATCCACTTCTTGGCTGCGGTCAATGAGCAAAAGGTCTCGCTCTCCTTGGTCGTCTCGTCATATACGATGCACTGGGTCATACATGCTCCTACTTCATCCATGCACCTATACTCGACGTGACATAGTCCAACTGACCGCCAAATATGTCGCTTGGCTCTATGTCGTATTGTCCATCCCTCACTTCCTTGTCCTCTCCAAGAAGCGACAAGTTTCCGTCGGCATCCAAACGTGCTGCGTCTATGACGATGTCACGAGGCTCGTCAAAGAGATAACCTGCCACGATGGGCTGCTCTCCCTCGAAATGCACCTCAAAGCCTCCGTCCACCTCCGTGCCGTACTTGCGAAGAGCCGCTTTCAGCTCGTCCTGCTCCCGGTGCTGCAATGCCTGGAGTTGTCCGTGGATAGTGAGGTCTTGCAGTTCTGCCTCTCGTTTGGTGTGGGTTGCCTCGCCGGTCTTGCAGTCGATGTCATACTTGTGGTAAACCACTGGGATATGGTCTGCCGATGTGACAAGCCATGTGATGTTGTTCACTGAGAAGCCCTGTCTGGTGAGGAACTCCTCGATGTCTGAGCCGAGAAGGTGGTCGGCTACGTCAAGATACTCGATGCGTGCGTCAGCATCATGCAGGATGATAATCTTCATTGCCTTTCTATTTTTAGTGATACAAATAAGTTTGTCGCCCATGTCGCTGGACTTGTTTAACTACGTTGAAGAAACTTACGCTCAGCATAGTGAATAAATTCCCTCTGCGTTCGCTTAACCGTTTCTTTCTCTTCCCTCCTTTCGAGACCTTTCAGCCTGTGGAGGGATATTTTCTGCTCCCACAAGCCGCAAGAAAAGACATAAAGACAAATTATGTGTGAAGAATACTCTTTTCCGAGGAAAAGGAAGATTGTTCACAGTCACAAGACCTCAAGCAGAATTTGACGATTGTCTCAGACGCGGCTAACTTTGCAGGAAATATGCCTACCACTGCGCTGATTGGAAGAAGATTATTGATATTGGCTGCAAGAGGAATGATGTGTTATATATAAAGAGGTAAGAAGAAAGATTGAAACAGTAAGGGTGGGCAGTGAAGTGTTTGCAGGTCTGCTGTACCGACATAAAGCGAGTGTGTTGGCTGACCGGGATGCAAGTCATCAAAGCTTCAGCCTTGATAGCTTGTAGCACGGACAGACAATTCTCTCGCGTCGGTACTTCGGCATACTGTCAGCTTTGGCTAATAGCAACGTGTTGCCATCAGCCAAGGATGTCTGTATGACGACAGACCATGTAACGCTTCGCAAAGGCGTGGGGCAAAGCAGTATAATTTAGAAGTAGATAGTAACGTATATCAGGCAAGAAGAGACAGTTGCGCAACGGACAAATCGGGCACTCCTGTCAGCATGACAAATGTGCCTTGTCCTTGCCGCAGGACACTGAGGCAGATTGGACGTAGCAGACATGTCTGCCACATTCAATATGCCTGAGTGGACAAGAACTGCCTCTTGTATAGCAGAAGAGAAATTGTAAAACAGTTGATTAGTGGTAAAGGTGGTATGGGTGGGCAGAATGGCATTACACGGACATTGCCGAAGCCCGATAATGGGACAGCCAGACAGCAATAAAGGCAGTTATCAGAAGTGTCAGTTTCTGATAGTGACATTGTTGGCTGCCTGTCACATGGGATTCGTGCGGTGTCCGTACAGTAATGCCGTTCTGAAGGTGTGGGGCGAAGCGATACAACGCACTTGGACGAAACCACCGCTTATAACAGAAAATATTTTGCAGTCAAAGAGAAGAAGAATAGTAAAGCAGGTGTGGGTGGGTAGTGAAGCTGTCGCAAGATTGACGGTCTGAATATCAAGGCGAGTGGATAGCCAGTAAAGGACACAATTATCAGAAGCCTCGGCTTCGGCATCTTGTGGCATAGATGGCAGTCCTCTCGCGTTCAGACCTTGGCATACTGTCTTTCTTGGCTAATAGCGACTTTGTCGCCATCAGCCGGGAATATCTGTATGCCAACCATCTTGGTGACGTTTCGCAAATGGTGAGGGACGAAGTGGTTAGAATAAAGGAAGACGGCGTTGCCGTTATGGTTAATAAATGCACATGGTTGTTATTAGAGAAGATTATCACACGCTATAACAGCAGATTGATGTCCCTGAGCAAAACAAAAGCGACCCGAAGGTCGCCTTGTTATGGAGAGGAAAGGCTATTTCTTGCCTTTCTTGGTTGCTGGCTTGGCCGGCTCTTCCGCAGGAGTCTCCTCCTTGTCGGGACACTCGTAGAACTTGGTTGCAACCATGATGATTCTGGAGTGCTTCACGCCATCCTTGTCTGTCCACTCCTCTGGCTTGAAGAAACCCTCGACGGTGAGCAACGTGCCCTTGGTGAGCTTGTCGAATGATTCGGTGTGCTCGTTCTTGCGCCATGCCTCCATATTCATGAAAGCCGATACGCGGTTGGTTTCCTCGCCGTTCTTCTCCTGACGGCCTACTGCCAATGAGAAGCGTGCTACGCTGGCGTTTGCGAACTGACGGATTTCTGCATCCTTACCTACGAAACCTGAAACTGTGAAGTTGTTCTCGATCTTTTTCATTTTGAATTGAATTTAAAAGTGAAACTTAATTTTTACATGCATTCAAAAGCAGGGATGTGGCACCATGTGGGAAGCACCATGAAAATCGTTCGCAATACTCTTTTTGTCGTTGGCGGTAAGGGAGAAAAAGGAAGATTACGCACTATTTTATTGGTCACAGCGATAGCGGCCACACAAGAAGGAGGAAGTCCTTCGCAGCATCACGCTACCTTTGCATGGTAAAAATAAGTGGCTTTCAAATAGCTCAATTCAGAAAAAGACGGGGCCAAACAATGGAACAAAGGTTGTAAGCAAGGAGGCAATCCGTATGCAACAGACAGGGGCACTGCTATGGCTGTATGCCTGGAGAAACGAAGCGGGAAATCCGACCTTACAGCTGTATCATCAGAAGAGTGAGGAGCATGAACACTGATGCACGATGAACGACAAGCCTAAGGGTCAGCTTAGCAATAGAGGCATCAAGCCAAAAGAGGACAGACATCAGAGGATTGGCGATAGCACTGTCATCATGCTAAGACCAAGTTCTGTGTCCGACAAGGAAGAGTCGCAAAAGACAGACGAGTAAAACCAAAAGGCGAAATGACCATTCCTATAACAAGGTACAGAGACGCTTAAAACGGCGAAGGGACTTTGGCGACGTATCGCTATACAGGTGTCGAAGCATCGCTTCTATAACAGGACTGGAGCAAGTGAGCAAACCGCACAACTTGCTCCCAAGGTATTTCAGTTACAACAGCCATAACCTCATTGGAGGATTGTCCTAAAAGAGTTTTTGCAGTCAAAGGAAGAAAGAGTCTGCAAGCCACATAGCCAACAGACTCTCTCCTGATTATTCACAGATGACAACATCATCCTTGTACTCCGTCACTTCCTTGCCGTTGATGAGCTGGACAATGACCTCACAACCCAAGTCCTCGACAATCGTTCCCTCTGTCTGACCTCTTCGGGGATAAAGCAAGGTGCAGAAACACCCTACAACGCCGTCCAACTGCTCCATGTCTATCGTTGCCATATCCGTTCCTCCTTGTTAGCCGAATGTGATTGGATTGATGCAGAAATTCGTGTCCTCTGCCTCATACTCGTATTCATTGATGAAGTCAATCATCTTCTGTTCGCTTCTTCCGTCCTGTGAGACACCAGTCTTCTCACACCACAACTTGATAGCATCACCAAAGGTGGAGTAAGCACCCTCAAAATCCTCAAAGAGTTCTCCGTATGCAGTGACGTAGCACTCTTCGGGGAAGAAGTCGTTCTCATCGTGCGTATAGAAGATGTCGCAACCTGGCTCAACCTCTCGCCAACTGATTGAAAGTTCATCGCCAAGTGCCTTGTTCACCTCCTCAAAGAACAAGTCGCATGAAGACCAAGCACTTTCGGTGTCAAAGGACAAGAGGGCATAATCGTCTTCCACGTTCTCCTCATACTCTGCCCAATAGATGTGTCCTCTCACCGAGATGCCTTTCTTCTCGTAGTCAATGCCATAGTGTTCTGCCAAGAGATACAGATACACATTATTACTGTTCACCTCCAACTCTTGGAGTGTGTTCCAAAGGTCTGCCACGGCTTTGCGTGAGCCTGTCACCTTGTACTGAGTGTCGCAAATGTTAGCCATAAGATAAAATTTTTATTTTCTTCCCTTATGTAGAACCAACTACCATCGGGATTGATTAAAGAATTATGTTGCCCCAAAAGGTGTTATGGCTCATCAATGCAAGGTTTTGCCGTCAAATACTACCTCTGCCACAATCAGAGCGTGGAGATTTCACGGACAAACCACAGGCACCGACCTTGCAGGATGAACGCCATGACAGGTACCTTTGCAACACAATTCTTATCAAAGCCCGATGGGGTGGTACATGGCAGACTGCATGGTACAGCAGTGTGAAGTGACGTTATAGGTGGAGATAAGGCTATAAGAGGTTTTTGCAGTCAAAGGAGAAAAGAGTCCACAAAGTGCAGTATCTACAGGACAAAAACACTTTAGTTTACCTTGGTTAGCTCTTATATATATGCTAACCTAAAGTAAACTGTATATATGTCCGTCTAAAACCCGAAAACCGTACGGGTCAGCTTACGTCAGAAACAGAAGTATAGAACCATAGAAGTGGTTCAAGAAGTCTTTCTTCCTTTGACTGCAAAATATTATCTTTGCACGAATCATAATTGCCCTGTAGGATTTAATATAATTTAACACTCTTTGTTGAATGCAAGGAAGAACAGCTTCAATATGCTGAATATCAGTAGTATAACATTGTGTTAACCCTTAATCTGTAGAAAAGGATGTTATCATACAAAGTAATGTCCATTTGTACTTTTTCTATATGGTTTTATACTTACATTTGCATATCATTTGTATCTTGATAACAGTAACTAACTGATTATCAATATACTTTATATTTGAGGAAGTCAAATGATTCCGATAAGGAAACAGATAATAAACAATAAGCAAAAGCGTGCAGCTCAATGAGTTGCACGCTTTTTACGTTTATAGGGTTCATGGTTGCTATGTGTTTTCTATGGGCTTTTTTATCTCTTATTTGCGACATGTTTGCGACACGTCTTATTTGGCGATAAGGTACAACTTAGATTGATATAAACCATTTAAAACGAGAAGAATATGCCAAGAGGAAATTACACCATTCAAAGAAGTTGCGAGGAGTGTGGTAAAATCTTTACTCCTCCCACATTAGTGTCGAAGTATTGTTGCCCTGCTTGTTCCAAGAGAGCATATAAGAAAAGACAAATCGCAAAAGAGAAAGAAGCGATACGCCAAGCACTGATTAGACGAATACCATCCTGCAAGGGGTATCTAACCGTAAAAGAGGCTATGTTGATTTACGGCATTAGTAAAGATGTACTTTATCGTATGATACGGCAAGGATTGATACCGTCATACAATTTTGGCCAGCGTCTGATACGCCTTAGTCGGCAGTATATGGATGAACACTTCAAAACAAAGGCAGGGAGTAGAAAGAGAAAAAAGGAAGCATTGTCCTTTGAACCCAAAGATTGTTATACCATCGGAGAGATCGCAAAGAAGTTCCATATCAATGACAGCAGTGTATTTAAGCACATACGCCGTCATTCTATTCCTACACGCCAAATCGGTAACTATGTTTATGTTCCCAAATCTGAAATTGATAAATTATATAAGTCGTTATGAAGAAAGCATTACCTAATACCAAAGTGACCGTCAAGCTCAGAAGGTCGAATTATAAAGAAGAGTGGTATCTGATTATAGAATCATACCCAGTTTATAAGCGAGGTTCTAAACGAGCAAGCCGTGTGGTGGAATCCATTAACCGGACTATATCCACGCCTGTTTGGGACAAATCGTCCATTGCACGTATTTTGCCAGATGGAACATTCAACTATAAGCCTAAGCGTGATTTGAATGGGATTATTCAATGCCGTTCAACGATAGACCAAGAGGCTTGTATCTATGCCGACAATGTGCGGAAGTTACGGCAGCATGAATACGATAGTGCCATCCTATACACTGATAAGGAAAACGAAATCGCTGCACAGAATGAGCGGAGCGAACAGGACTTTATCAAGTATTTCAATGGTATTATAAGCACACGTCATCCCAATAGTTCCGATTCGATTATAGTCAACTGGAGGCGTGTAGGCGAATTATTGAAAATGTATTCACAAGGGCAGCCAATTCCATTCAAGACGATTTCAGTTAAACTGCTTGAAGATATAAAGATGTTCCTTCTGCGTGCTCCAATGGGAGGGAATAAGAAAGGTACTATCTCACAAAACACGGCATCGACTTATTTCTCTATACTCAAAGCCGGACTGAAACAGGCATTCATTGATGAATATCTCACTGTTGATATAAGTGCAAAAGTAAAGGGAATAACAAACATTGAGAAACCCCGTGTTGCACTTACCATGAATGAGGTGCAAATGTTGGTTGATACCCCTTGCAAGGATGATGTTTTGAAACGTGCGTTCTTGTTCTCTATTCTCACAGGATTGCGCCATAGTGATATTCAATCTTTGAAATGGAAACAGATTCAACAAACAAGTAAGGGAACATGGCAAGCGGTCGTTGTACAGCAAAAGACAAAAAGACCGGATTACAAGCCTGTCATCCAACAAGCACTTCAATTATGTGGCATACGTCCAAACGATGATGAAGCACTTGTTTTTGAAGGACTGACCGATGCCTCTTGGATTTCTCGTCCTCTGAAAGTCTGGATAGAAGCATCCGGTATCAAGAAGCACATCACCTTCCATTGTGGGCGACATAGCTACGCTTCGCTGTTGCTGGAAAATGGCGTTGACATATACACAATCAAGTCTTTGATGGGACATACAAACGTCAAAACTACGCAGATTTATACGCATCTTGTAAACGAACAAAAGGAGAAAGCCGCCAATACACTGTATATAGAAAATTTGGATTTATAGGTTGTGGTGGTTATATCCACCATTGAGCACCAACGACTTATGTAATACCAATCATATACTTACCACCATTTGCCCCTCATGAAGCATCGGCTTTTTGAGGGGTGTTTTGTAGCATTGAGACTTTCGGTGAGGAATGTGTTAGTCCCAATAATAGTTTATTCCCCTTTTATTATGTTTTCCAATAAATTCTCGTATTAATGAAACTTAAATCTGTCAGTGGTAAATGAGCGGTTGATTGGTGGTGGTTAAGCACCTATTTAGCACTCATAAACATCCCTATACTTTTGCGGCATCAACTTTAATACGAAGAAAATGGCTTATAAAGTAAATTCATTGGAGGAAATGCCGAATGCGTTGTCCTACCTGATTGAGTCTGTAGAAGCACTACAATCCAAAGTAAATGCCTTGCAACATAAGCAAGCAAGTGATTCACCCAAGTGGATGGATATAGATGAGCTATGCGCTTATCTGCCATCACATCCAGCCAAGCAAACGGTTTATGGATGGGTATCAACCAAACAGATTCCCGTACATAAAATAAATAAGGCTTTGGCTTTCCTGCAATCGGAAATTGACGATTGGTTGAAGAACAAATCGCATAAGACACAAGATGACTTGATGGAGGAAGCCAGAAGATTTGTCGAATCTAAAAAGATTATCAGATGATGGGGACGACAGATTATTGTTTCTCATTCTTTCGCTGCCCCATTCAAAACATCGAACCGATAAGGGCAGTAGGCATTGTGGATGTGTATCGCTATGTCATCGGGCATTATGCGCAACCGCAAACTGAGTCTCTGCGGTCTATGCTATCTTCTCCCGAATCCAAAAGATACAAAGCCACCCATTTCGACTATTGTACTTTTTCGGGATTATTCCGTAAACGGAATGAAAAGGAACTGATTATGCACTCAGGATTGATGTGTCTGGATTTTGACCATGTGGAGAATATCGTGGAGCTAAAACAGCAATTACTCAATCATGAATATTTCGATACGGAACTGTTATTTGTCAGTCCATCCGGTAGCGGATTGAAGTGGATAATACCTGTTGACTTGAAAGGATGGGAACATTCCCGGTACTTCAAGGCTGTCGCCAACTGTATCAAAGCAACAGGTTTGCCATCAGTGGATATGTCCGGCAGTGATGTGGTTCGTTCATGCTTCCTGCCATACGACCCACAAGCATATATTAACTCTAAATACAAAGATGATGTCGAAGAAAATATTTTTCGCCCAAGATTGGGAGAATGTCCCTTCTGAAATACAGCAAATACATACGCCAAGTATTGTCCCTATATATAATAAGGTGGAGGATGATGTAGAAAGTGTTGTTCGGGAGATAGAACAACGTGCCATTGATATAGCACCCAATTATAAAGATTGGATGGAGTTGGGTTTCGCGCTTGTGGACGGATTGGGAGAGAACGGACGGGAGTATTATCATCGCATCAGCAGGTTTTACCCTACCTATCAAAGGGAAGAAACAGACAAACAGTATACGCATTGTCTGCAATCTAAAGGACAAGGTATTACTGTCCGTTCTTTCTTCCATTTGGCAAATCAAGCTGGAATCTCATTGGCTCTGTCTGGCAAGAAACATTTATCCATTTTACCAAATATCCAAAATGGTAAAACGGGTAAATGGATAAAATCAGAAGAAGAACTTCCTGCATTTCTTGAATGTGTGTTTGAGCATCTTCCTCCTTTTCTAAATGAGATTGTCAATAATTCCATTTCAACAGATGACCGTGATACAATATTGATTGGGGCTATTGTGTGTTTGTCGGTATGCTTTCATAATGTTTGTGGTGTGTACGATGAGCGCATTGTTTATCCGAATCTCTATCTGTTCGTTGTGGCAGATGCAGGTATGGGAAAAGGAGCATTGACCTTATGCCGGGAATTGGTAGCTCCCATTAACCGTAATTTGCATGAACTTTCAAAGCGGATGGAACAGGAATACAAAGAAGCGATGAGCAGTTATATCAAAGGTAAGAAAACAGATGGAATGACTATGCCAACAGAACCGCCCATGCGTATGCTCGTCATTCCTGCCAATAGCAGCGCAAGCTCTTTCTTGAAGATATTGGGAGATAATGACGGTATCGGACTGTTATTTGAATCGGAGGGTGACACGTTAAGTCAAACTTTGAAGTCGGACTATGGTAACTATTCCGATGTGTTGCGAAAGGCATTTCATCATGAGTTGGTAAGTTTGAGCCGTCGCAAGGATAGGGAGTATTGTGAAGTAGCTAATCCGAGAGTTTCTGTAGCTTTGGCTGGAACTCCCGAACAGGTAAGAAGATTGATACCTGATGCAGAGAATGGGTTGATGAGTCGCTTTTGCTTCTATATCATCCGCTTCAAGCGAGGCATAAGAAATGTGTTTGCCACAAGCGATATTTCCCAATCTAAGAACGCTGTGTTCAAACTATTGGGAGATAAATTCTGCCATCTGCATGAAGACTTTGTACGGCAGGGAAATTATTCCTTTTCCCTTCCCTCTAGTTTACAGGAAGACTTTATTAAATATCTCAGCCGTGTGAATGAGGAGTGTTGTGACGAAGTGGATAACAAGATGCAAGGTGTAGTCAGACGGATGGGACTGATTGCTTATCGTATAATGATGGTGTTGACAGCTGTCCGGCATTTGGAGAATGTACATCGCAATTCTTCCTCACATGACAAGACAGAGCAACTGGTCTGCCATGAGTTTGACTATTCTATAGCCATGAGTATTTGCGAAACCTTACTTTATCATGCCGTATTCATTTATCAGAATTTGTCAGGAAATCGGTCCAAACGATTCAATTTCGCTTCGCAAGAGACCGGCATTTATGTACGAAGGAATACCCTTTATAATATGTTGCCTGATACTTTCACAAAGAAAGATTATGATGCGGCGGTTTTAACTTTGGGCGAGAATGGAAGTACGGCAAACAAGTGGATAGAAGCCTTTATCAAAGATGGTAAGTTATGCCGAATAGAGCAAGGGAAATATAGGAAGATTTTTTGAGTGGCAAGTTTGTGTTTTAGTGTCACTAAAACCTATGCGGCAAGCGGATGGAACAGCCACTCTCAAAAAATCAATTCATGAACATTGAAAGTTAAGATAAATATGAAGGAGAAGAAACTTGGCGGTCGCCCTAAGTTGGCGAACTATCAGAAACGTACCAAATGTTTTCGGGTAATGTTTACCGAGAACGACTATATCTATATCCAATCCAAAGCGGAACAGGCAGGATTGTCTGTCAATGAATTTTGCCATCAGGCGGCAATGGATTGTCAGATCTGTCAACGTATCAGTCCTGAAATGGTATCGGCAATCCGTGATCTTTCCGGCATCGCTAATAATGTCAATCAGATTGCCCATCAGATGCACACTTATGGTTTAGAAGCAGTCAAACAACAATGCTTTTCAATCATATCAGAAGTCAGTAGAATTATCACTCAAGTAAAGAACAATAGCCATGATAGCGAAGATTAAAACAAGAGCAGATTTCGGAGGAATAGTAAATTACGCCAATGACCAAAAGAACAAGAAGAAATGTGCCATACTTTTAGCACACGAAGGTGTCTGTGCTATCAGTAATAAAACCATAGCCGATTCTTTTCAGATACAAGCGTCCATGCGTCCGAAAGTAAAAAATCCGGTGAAACACGTATCACTTGCTTTTTCTTCGCAGGACATTAACCGTTTTCCCGATAATGAAGAAGGAGATAAACTTATGGTGGAGATTGCCAAGAAATGGATGGAACAAATGGGTATTCGTAACACTCAATATATCATAGCCCGACATCACGACACGAAACATCCTCATTGTCATTTGGTGTTCAATCGGATAGACAATGATGGCAAGCTCATTTCTGATAGCAATGAAAGAATACGCAATGCTAAAGTATGTCGAGCTTTGACCAAAGAATATGGACTGTACTTTGCTCCTAAGAATAGTAAAGCCAGAAACAAGAGTCGTTTGCGCCCTTATCAATTACGGAAGTATAATCTACGTTCTGCAACTCTTGATGCACTGGCAGTATCTCGCTCTTGGAATGATTTTCTTGGCATTCTCAAAAGTCAGGGTATAGGTATGCGCTTTAATCATGCAGATAACTCTGATAAAATTCGTGGTATATCATTCTGTCAAAATGAGTATAGTATAGCCGGTTCTAAACTTGACCGTGATTTGAGTTTTAACAGCCTTTGCGTTACGTTGGGCAATATGACATCTGAACTGATAATTCAACCCCACCAAGCCATAACTTACGGTGGAGCTGGAGGAACAAATAATGAACAAGGATGGCGAGACGACAAAGACAAGGATAACCAAAGAAACGAACCTTTTTATAAACCCTCAAAACGTAGAAGATAATGAAAGAAGATGTGGTAGCTGCAAATCTCGCAAATTTACGCCAAAGTATCAACGAACTAAAAGAGTGTATAAAAAAACAGAATACTACAGTTCCTAAACCAGAGCAATCAGTAAAAGTGGACTTTGATGAAAAGACCATTTATAATGGAGTTGCCAAAAGTTTTTGTGCTTGCTGGAACGAAGCCTTGTCTGTGGTAAAGCAACATGTCTGGAAACAGCAACTAGACACTTTACCATTTTCATTGTGGTTCCCGAAACTCATTGAATTATTCAAACAGAAGTCTAAATTTCTTGAATATCTTTATCGGCACGTTTGTGATTATAATCTCAATCGCATGAATATCGAAGCAAATACCGAAAGCATATTAAAACGGCAGGATGAGATATTTGCCAAAATCAATGAGTTGAAAAATCCAGTAACGGTTATTCCACCCAATATCAATGGGATGTTTATACGGGGCTATCATATCAAACTTCGATATGTTGTAGCTCTTATTGTCATCATTGTTACGTGGGCTGTTGCTGTGTCAGTTAGTAGTGTGAAGTATAAAGAAGAAGCCTTTGCGTATTATTCGATGTATCGGGCGGTGAAGGAACTGGGTGAACATTTGATAGAAAAAACGTGCATAGTCCCCAAAGAAATACAGAATACTAACTAGGGATATTCAGTAAATGGCTCTAAGACTAAGATGGCATATGCAGATGATCAACAATAATCATTCCATATGCCATTTTTATGTAGTATCTTTGCCATATCTTTTTTCGCGGAATGTCCATAACTAAATGTCTATGTCTTAGTATATACAGAAATGTAGGATGTTTCTATTTTTATCCGACATTTTGATAATTTGTCAAGCAAATATAAGTCTAGTTTTGTATTCTTTTCCATAAAAGGATACCTTCCTTAAATACATATACATAGTACTTATTATATGAAACTTACTTTTTTCTTATTACACAATCTATTATTTCTTGGCAAATTAAAGTGGCTTTAAGTTGTTCTTTTTCTGATAGTAATCCTTTTCTACTATGAGCAAATGGATTTCTTATATCATCTGCTATAAAAGACAATGCATTTAACCAATAAAATAGGTCTTTTCCATAGATATCTGATAAGCATTCATCCCAAAAAAGTTTGAAGAAAATCTGAAAATCTTTAGGATATAGTTGATTGATTATGTTAGGAGAACCAGCGGCACCATACTTCGTCTTTTCGGCATGCATTTGTCCCTTCCAGACGTTTAATCGATCTTTTGGAATATCATCAATGAAAGATAAGCCTGCAACCCAAGTTGTGTAATCTTTTGTATTGAAGTGTTTTGCAAGTGCACTTGAAATACTTTTTCTTAGTGCCCGTTCTGTTTCTGGCCACACGTCTGCAAATGGGATATTTTTGTATCTACACTTTAGATAGTCCTCAAATATTGAAGAAAAAGGAATATAACTTTCGTCTTTTTTATCAACAAAAATGCCATATCTATTGTATATATAGTCCCTTTGTTGCTCCGTAACACCTTCAGTATAGCCACAATATAATCTGTCGACTTTATCATCAAGACCATCTTTTTTCAAAACATAAAATAGATCATCATAATACTTATAAATAAGTTGTTTCGCTTGAAAAAGAGCTTTATTCACATCTTTTGTTGTCCAGTATTTTTCAAGTAAAATAGAATTTATAAATGGGTGTCCACCTGTGATAGACCACAACTTGTCAATATCACATTCATTGATAAAGGGAATTTTCTTACATTGTAAACAATGTTCCATTTTAGTAAAAGGCTTGAGGTATATATTTTCAAATAGCATGAACAAGTTTGATCCTCCGCCAGAATAGTGTTCAATATCGTATATTGACCGACGGGACGTTGTTATTAATGCGACACGATAGCTAGGTACATATGATAATTCACGCAAAAGTTGGTATTCAGCCTCCTGCAAGTAATCTTTCGCATAGTCAAATTCATCAAGGCAGGTAATGACACGAATATTATTATCCACAATGGTCTCAAAGAAATTCTTCAAGTTTGCTTCAAATTCAAACCACCGGATATCCTTTTCTGTTAAAATGTCCATATATTCTGCCAAATCTTCAATGAAATCATCGTTAGGACACAATTTCTTTAATTTGCTATATACTTGACTTGCTATAGACAAAAACAAATCGAATCGATGATAATTATCGTCTTTATTTACTTTCTTTAGTGTATGCCATACTACAAGATTACGTTTGTCTGTCCAAAGTTCTTTACGCTTTAAATATAACGTATTCATCAAACTTGATTTACCGATATGCGGTATTCCTACTATTGCGACATTGTTAAAGTTTTTGTCAAAGATGTGCGAATTTAATTCATTGATTTGCTCTTCTCTACCAACAAATCCTTCACCTTCAACAATAGCCTTACATCCCTTAAAGGGGTTATTTTCAGTTTGCATGATTAAATATCCATTCTTTAAATAGTTCAACTTGAATTTTAACGAGAGTTCTTTCTCCCATATTTGATTTTTGTATTAAGACCTTCCTTCTCAACATTTCCTTTATGATTAGAGCTATCCTATCATCGGTTACGTATCCAGGTATATCCTTTACATCAATATATTCAGCATTATGAGATAAAATAGATATGTCTCTAAGAACCTTATACGAAAGTGCTGGTGGTACTATATCTAATTTTGCATCACCACAAGTTATTAAATTATCAAAATCCCTTCTCGTAAACGAACCTCTATCATTTATATTTATGTCCGTAACAGATTTTACATCATAATAAGTAATAGGCAATCTTTTGTGACTATTTGCATATTTTACCATATCGGAGCAGATGTGTTGTATATAAAAAGGACTGCAAGCTGTCAATCTTATTATTTCATTAACAGCATCTTTCGAAAATCTACTTCTATCCTTTTCTGTATCCCATATTGGTTTTTCTATAAGTTCTTTTGCCGCATCAATACTTATATATGTCAATTCTTTAGTTTTCATTATTGCAAAATCATTTGCATACTCTTCCATGAATCTAGGCATCGCATCCTGTCCAGCCCAAACCATAGAAAAATAGCCACCTTCTATTAACGCCTTCCAAAGATGCATGATGTTTGGCGATAGCTGGTTTTGAAGTATTAAGTAATACAAATACGTAAATTCGTCAACAACTAATACAATGTGAGCACTCTTAAAGCCGAGGTCATCATTTATAATGTCCCTATATGTTTCTAAATAGAACATAAATGCTTCATCGGGGTCATCTACAATATCATTGACTCTTAATAAACTACCTATTTTTCGTTTATAAACACTTTTATCTATTATCTTGATTTTATTTTGAATCTGTTTTAAGATAGTGTAATAAAGATTCACCTTCATCTCATTCTCGTTATTCAGATTGTCAGCCATCTGTTCACCCAAAGAAAAATACACAGAAAATATGTTGCCTTTATCTTGCAATTTCTTTGCTACATGCCATAAGATTGAAGATTTACCAGAACGTTTCTGACCATATAGAATAAAACCTCTTCTTGGTACTTGAACATATTCGCATATTTCTGCTATTTCTTGTTCGCGGCCTTTAAACATATTCTCGTCTTCTACAATAGCTGCAGCTGCATACGGATTCTTAAATGCAATAAAAGAGGTGTCAAATTCTTGAATGTCAAAAGAGACCTTTTTGGTATATGAACGCTCATTTTTATCTATATCTTTGTATACTAAAGTACAATCAACGACTATTTGTGTGGCATCTTTTAAAACAAGAGAATCTGGTATTGTAAATTCGAACGGTACTATCCTGCCTCCTGATATTGAGTCGGAAAATGATTGAACAAGATTGTCAGAAAGAAGTTGGCCATTAACAGCGTTAATGTACAATTCTCCCAAGAGAATCTTACTACAATTCTCATCATTATATACTCCAATTTGTAGATGGTATTCTTCATTTTTTTGTACAGCAAGACCAAGATTTTGCAGAGAAATAACAGGTATAGAAGCTTGTTTCAATTTTTCAAGTTTCTCTTCCATAGAATATTCAATTTTTTGTAGGATAGGAATAAAGTATTTTCTGCCTAACCCAGTTGGACTTTCATCTATATCTGATATTGATTTTCTACAACAACCAATTAAAATTTGACTTTGATCAAATTTATCATCATATGTATGTTTTTGTATAAATTCGATTTCTATATCTACAATCTTTCGCAATTGATACAAGATAACTTTATCCGTTTCAGATAGAAGCCCACTATCCATTTGATGAAGTAGGTCTTTTCTGTCTTCTAAATCGTCGGCATATAAAACCTTAGAAAGAATAGACTCTATTTTATTGTCTTTCTCAAGTTCATCATCTGATAATTCTTGTAAAGCGTCAATTATTACATTGGGATCTCCATATTCAATTTCTAGTTCTTTACACGCATCATGCCAATAATGCGAAAGGAATGGCTTAACCATTTTTCGCCCTCTAATAGTAGACGTACAAATGCGAGCAAAGTGTGTTAGGAACTCATAGGAAACATTTATTTTGATATTATTGAAGAAATCCTCGTAATTACTATTGTTTAATACAACTTTTAAAAAGTCGTCATTATTAAAACAGAACGTAGCTACGTAAAGGATGTAACAGCTTACATCATCGGTGTTTTTTATTCCTTCTATAAGATAATCTCGTGCGGAATATTTCTTGTCAGCCCCAAAAAGGGTTAATGCTTTGGTTTTACAATAACCTATATAAGACTCCCTAAATATAGGAGTATCCATGTTTCCATCATCAAATAATATTCTGAGTTGAAGTAGATATAATAAATGCAATTCTGAATATTGTTTTGTCTGTTTTATTTGGATTTTGAGGAAATCGTACTTTTCATCTAAATTATTACTATCTGGGAATATATAATTTTCTAAATTACACAATTCAATATCTCTTGAAATTATAGGAGAATTTAGAAAGATAGAATTACTGGATTTTATCGTGGCATCCTTATTGTTTTTATTACTAAGACGCTTTATTCTTTTTTCAATAACCGTCATTTGCTTAGGATTATCTGTATTAATCTCTCGCATTTTGAAGAGGATGGCGAGTTGTTTCTCTTTATTACCAGCATAAAGTGAGTATAAAATATTACACGCTTTAACCTGATTCTGAAGTTTATTCATATTACTCTCCAAAACTACAATAGCCTTTTCTTTATTAGATGTCTTCTCGTACACATTAGCAAGTTCAACCACGACCTCGTCAAGATTGTATTCTTGTAGAATAAGTTTTTTATACAAACTTACAGCGACATCATATTTTTGAATATTGCGGGCGCGTTTTGCAGATAAATACAGTACCATAGGATCATCTTCATCAATTTGGAATCCTAAAGCTGTGATATATGCTGTCATTGTACTCGCCAGTTCTGACTTACCTTCATTTTTCAATCTGTCAATGGTCGTTTTGAAATCAGAAATGGTTCCTGGACGGCAGATGAAATTCGCATAAGCTTTTCCATGTAAAAACTTCACATCGCAAACAATGGGGACAGTAGAGGGCTCTGTCCCCCAATATGCTGTTGAATTAATTTCGTCTTTTAATTCCGAAGAAACAATATTATCATCAGTAAAACGAATTTCCTGAAAGTCGTTATTCTTGGCAGCACCATTTTTATATTGAGGAAAATACTTAAATATTTCTGCTGAAGCAGGTATAAAATTGCTACTGATGTCAGATGAGGTCTTTTTCAAAGTTTCGTATGCTTCTTTCCTTTCTGTTTGTGTGGCAATTCCCATGCTTTCTCTCAAGTCTTTCACGAAAGGTTTTGTAATATTTATATTGAATTTATTTCTTATTTGGGTACGAAGTTCTATATCACTATAAGGTATGGACTTATTTTCATTTTCAATAATATTTTTAAGATAGTTACTGATTCCTCCAACCGTATCAGTCGGAATGTCAGATATAGAAGAAAGAACCATTTCTTTATTGTTCGCACGTTCCAATGCTGAGGGTATTCCTAAAGCATTTCTCAATTCTTTAACAAATGGCTTTGTGATATTTACACCGAATAAACTTCGTAATTTTGTTCGTAATTGTCTATCACTTAATGGTTTGTTCTTATTTTCTTCTTCGACTAATGCGAGGACAAGCGCTTTTGCTTTATTTAGCTGGTCAGAATCTATTATTTGATTAATAGACATTATATTTGTTTTTGAAACAGAGATTTTCTTACACTCTTCAATTGTTCTAAAAGAAATAATGCTAGGTGCGCCACCTTCTGATTTAATTACAATGGCCTCATCGGCAATTTCGACAAGGACACCTTTGGATATTTTCCCATGGGTGATTTCTATAATGTCACCGATTCCAATATACTTTTCTAAAATATCTTTATTAATCATGATTTTACGATTCTAAATATTCGATTAAGTTATTATCATTTGTGAATGTCTCGTTTGATTCGCCAGTCTCAACACAGAAGAATTCAATGTGAAAATATCCATTCGAATCAAGTGTAGCCTTTGTCTTAAAATGAAGTTCTCCTTTTCTTTTTGATGGAACAACCATTGTTAATGAAACCAATTTGGAATTATTTAATATGGAATCTTTGATTTCACCATAATAAATCTCACATGGCATGCTTGTAATGTAATCTGCATTGCTCCAAGCATCTACTATCACAGAAACAGGCAATTCTGTCCCTTTTTCAATAAGAATCTTCATGCCATCTGATGAACCGTTTGTATATGCGTGAAAGCCTATATTATATTTTGAAAAGGCTATCTTTTTATGTCTTTTGTTTTGTACTAAAATGCTTGTTGATGTAGTCAAAACAGAATTATTTATATATAAATTTTTCTCTGCCTCAAAATCCGCAAAACATCCTTGATAATTATCTTTGTTTATTGCAGATGAAGGGATGCGGCTATATTCATTTAGACAGTTCTTGGAGACTAATAGTTTATGAAAGTGTTCTTGGTATGAAAGGATAATGTGTTGATTATCAGAAATAATAATATCTTCATCATTCCGATATTCCGCATAATTTGTCCAATTATAAGATCCTGTGATAATAATTTCAGAATCAATGATACAAAATTTGTGATGAAGAAATTTATCGGAAATTGAGGATAAATATAGTTTCCCCCCGGCATTAATGAATGTACTAAAATCTAAACCGTATATGTCATTCCTATTAATCTCATCGTCTAAAATGATAAGATTAACCATGACATCTTTATGTAGTCTTGAGTTTAATGCATCAAGTAAATCTTGATTCGTAAACCAAGCCATAGCAATATTTATTTCTTTTTTTGCCGAGGATATTTGATTCAATATCTCGTTCCTGATATCATTAAAGAATGCTTTATTCATATATTTTCTGTATTTTAAGACTTATCTTTTTGAAACAGATTCTTATTTCTTCTTTCTTTTATCTTCTCTATCCCTGGCATCTTTTTAGCCAATACACTTTCTCCTGCAGGAAAGTAAAGCGGAAAGACCTGAGATAAGAAACTTACAATATCACTACGCTTCTTGCCCATATTGAAAAAGGCAGAACAAACAAAATACATAAGATCTTGCTGACTACATGTATTTGTTAGTTGAATGGTTATTGAGGGAGTGATTATCAAACCGTGTTCTGCAAATGCGCAAGCACTGGCAAGAATAGCTTTCTGTTCTTCCTCTGTGAACATCTTGATTTTATCTGCGAACCATTCAAGTTCTCTTTGTTGAAGTGCTTGTTGCTTTTCATTTTGATGTTCCAATAGAATTGCTACATTTTCTTGTTGCTTTTCGGTCAAGGCATTTTCCAATGCTTGATTCTTTCGTTTAAGGACATTGAATTTCAGTAATGCGGCAATGTACATACAGAAATAACCTACTGCAATATCGAATATCAGAACAAGCAGATAATTGCTGTTTGAATTTTGGGCATGTCCAGCCATATACTCACTGATAGGAATAACGGCAAATAGCATGATGATGGCTATTGCATAAAGCACTCTGTATCGCGTTTTATGGTTTACCTGCGGTAAGGAGGCAAACAAAAAGGCGATAATCAAGACGGCAATTATTGCACAAAGTGGTATGAAAGATGTTCCCATAGGCTTATAGCTCGGTTTGAGGATTAATTACAATGCGCCAATAACCAGCTTTATCAGAACCTTCATGAACCAAAATGCCCATACCTCTAAGGTTCTTGATGTTTTTCTCTATAGCACGTTTCGTTACACCAACCTTGTTAGCCATATTGTCAGCTGTGATTGATGGATCAGAAATAACGAGGTCAATTATCTTTTGTGCAGTTTTACTGACTTTCTTATGTGTTTCCGATGTATCTCCGAACTTATCCGCATTTACACCGAACTTTTCGACCGAACTTTTGCTGTTTACACCGAACATTTTTGCATTTACACCGAACTTTTCGACCGAACTTTCTTTGTTTACAGGATACTTTTCGAGGGTACTATTTACCCTGTTAGCCACCTCCTCAACAGGTATTCTGCCGTTCTCGCTCCAGTTCAGATTATAGAATGTGGTATAGAAAGAAGTCGCTTCTGTTTGATATTGTGGTTCTTTCCCTTGCAGGAAGTTAGGTAGCTTCTCTGTAAGTTCACGCATTTTGCGTAAGCCGGAGCCACGTTTCTCCATATAATCCAACTGTGTGAACATGTCTGCAATGACAGGGTTACGGCGCATGGACGGCACTTTGTATATGTCACGGTCTTGAATCTGTGTTCCGTCAAGCATTGCGCCCGGTGATACCAGTTCTACACGGTCATCGTAAATGTCAATATGCACTTCACCGCCCATTACCGTATAATCTCTATGGATAAGATGATTTACCAACCCTTCAAAGATGGCACGGTCGGAATAGTCGGGGAGATTCAGACGATAGTTCGGCATCTTCACCCATCCGCTCATGGTGTAGTTCTTGATGAAGTCCATGCCGTATTTCAATAGCAATACTAGGTTAGCCCGGTGTTCTACGGAACTGATGGCATCATCTTTATAGAGTCCAGTCCAACGAGTACAGAAAATACGCGATTGGAATACGGTGCAATTATCCACGAACAGCAATCCGGCATTGGTCAATTTACCTTCAGGAGTAACCAGTCCAAATGATTCCAGATACTTGTCATTCCAT
>UMIW01017484.1_pt1 | contig 22661 bp, 20 predicted proteins | sample 1965881 | NCBI WGS metagenome assembly UMIW01 (sample SAMEA4836135, study PRJEB28245) | human gut metagenome | biome: gut microbiome; material: fecal sample | place: Denmark | collected 2008 | reverse complement strand
GAATGCAAAAAGGTAGGAATAGGGCAGGACTTCGGCTTTACTAATGATCCTTCCGCTGCTGTAAGATGTGGCATTATTGATAACCGTTTGTATGTTGATGAACTTTTCTATGAAACGGATATGCTTTCGTCGGCTATTGCCAATAGGTTAAAGCCTTTCTCTATGAAAGTTTTTGCCGATTCGCAAGACCCTCGATTGATTCAAGAGATAAAGAACAGAGGCGTGAATATCTATCCGGTAGATAAGTTTCCCGGCTCCATCAAAGCGGGTATTGATAAGATTAAAGACATGGAGTTCTTTGTAACAGAACGCTCTTACAATATTATTACTGAACTTCGGAAATATGTTTGGGATAAAGATAAGGATGGAAACTACATCAATGAGCCAGTAGATGAATATAATCATTTGATGGATGCCATTAGATATTATGTATTGGGTTGTTTGCTTGGACGCATTTTGAAGCCGAAAGATTTAACTGGAATATTCACACACTAAAAATATAAGCTATGCCATTGAATTTAGAAGAAATATTAGCATTGCCCGATATCGGGCAGAAGATAAACTACCTGAAGAAAGGTAGGAAGACTGAACTTCCCGACTGTTGTAAACTTTGGGACGATTGGAATCCGGAACGCCATGAAATTATGGTTGACAAAAAGAAGTATCCGGACAGAAAGGTTCTTGAAAAAGAAGCTGAGAAGCACTTCGATGAAAAAACTGGTAAGACTTATGAAATCGAAGCAAGGTATAAAACAGAACCAGTGAACCGTATCTCCATTCCATTGGAACAGGATATAGTGAACATTCAAACTGCTTTCACGGTCGGCACAGAACCGTCTATGGATTGCACTCCAACTGATGATGATGAAAAGAAGCTACTGGATGCGGTAAAGGCTGTATTTAAATCCAACAAAATCAAATATCAGAACAAGAAGGTTGTCCGTGCCTGGCTCTCCGAACAAGAAGCGGCAGAATATTGGTATGTTACCGATGATGATTCGTTTTGGGCGAAGTTCTGGAAAAAAGTAAAGACTACATTCGGAGGCAAGGTAAAACCTACCAAGAAGCTGAAAAGCGTATTATGGTCCCCGTTCCGTGGGGATAAGCTTTATCCGTTCTTTAACGATGAAGGTAAAATGATTGCTTTCTCACGTGAGTACAAGAAGAAGCTCATGGATGATTCGGAGATAACTTGCTTTATGACTATCACTGATAAGATGGTCTATCAGTGGGATTTATCTAAAGGGTATGAAGAAAGAACGCCTTTTACTCATGGATTCCCCAAATTACCGGTTCTCTATGCCTACCGTCCTGAACCTTATTGCAAAAAGATAAAGACTTTTCGGGTTCGGTTGGAGAAATTATTATCCAATTATGCAGATTGCATCGATTATCATTTCTTCCCTTTATTGAAACTTATCGGTGACGTGGAGGGTTTCATGGGTAAGGTTAAGGATAGAATGGTCAAACTTACAGGTGAAGGTGCGGATGCCCAGTATCTGACGTGGAACCAAGTTCCGGATACGGTACGTTTTGAAGCAGAAACACTCACTAATATGGCTTATGATATGTCAAACACTCCAAGAATATCGTTTGAGACATTGAAAGGCATAGGCAAGGCTTCCGGCACTGCTTTCCGCTTCATGTTTATGGGTGCACATATGGCGGTAGAAAATCACGGTGAGGTTATCGGTGAGTTCTTGCAGCGGAGAGTAAATTTCATTGTTTCCGCTTTAGGCTCTATCAATCCAACCGAGTTTAGCAAGGCATCGCAAACCATTGACATAGAAACAGAACTGGTTCCATATATGATTGATGATTTGAATGATAAGGTGACTACTGCCGTTTCCGCTGTCAGTGGTGGCATCTGGTCAACGCGTGAGGGAATCATGTTTGCCGGGAATGCTGATAGGGTAGAAGAGGAGCTTGCAGAAATCAAGGAGGAACAAGGGGCAAAGAATGAGCAAATCGGAAATAAGGAACAGAAAAACGCTTCTTAGCCGGAAAAATTACGGGATTTATAATTTTATAACAAGAGAAATAGAATAATTAGTGGTGACTCTTTGGAGTTGCCGCTATTTTTTTGCTCTTTAAATTGTAAATATTAGAATATAATTTTGAATTATAGAATTATATATGTATTTTTGTCACACGATAATTGAGTAACCAATGAGAATATTTACCGAACAAGCATTAAAAGAATATGCAGAGAACCATCCCGATTCAAAGGTCGCTTTGCAAGAATGGACTACCATTGTGAAAAGAAGTAAGTGGACCTGTTTTGCCGATATTAAGAAAACGTTTAATAGCGTTGATAATGTAGGTAATCAACACTATGTTTTCAACATCAAAGGCAACAACTATCGTTTGGTAGTAGTGATTAAATTCACTATTCAGTTTGTGTATATTCGCTTTATTGGTACTCATAAAGAATATGATAGAATAGATTGCGCTAATATTTAGGATTATGACAAAGATAGAAAATCAAGCCCAATATGAATGGGCGGTGAAAAGAGTAGAGGAACTTCTTCCATTAGTGAAAGATGATACTCCTTTGAATGACCCAAATAGCATAGAATTGGAGCTTCTTTCTAATTTGGTTGCTGATTATTCCGAAGAACATTTTGCATTGGGAGAACCAACACTTGTGGATGTTCTTAAACTTCGTATGTACGAAATGGGGCTTAATCAAAAATCACTTGCAAAGTTGGTTGGTGTCAGCCCATCACGGTTAAGTGATTATATATCCGGTAAATGTGAACCTACTTTAAAAGTTGCTCGTGAGATAAGCCGGAAGCTAAATATTGATGCTAATATAGTGTTGGGAGTGTAAACTCTAAATCTACGATAAGGTTACTATGGAAAAGAAATATCAAGTATTTGTTAGTTCAACGTATGAGGACTTACAGGAAGAGCGAAAAAAAGTAATGGAGGCACTTTTGCAAATGAATTGCTTTCCTGTAGGAATGGAGTATTTTAATGCTTCGGATTCATCACAATGGGAGGTTATTAAAAGTCTTATACGTGAGTGTGACTATTATGTTTTGATTGTTGCTGGACGTTATGGATCAATAGAGGAAGAATCAGGGAAAAGCTATACGCAAAAAGAGTTTGAATATGCAATTGAACAAGGAGTTCCGGTGATTTCGTTTGTACATAAGAATCCAGGAATATTGCCAGGCATAAAAATCGAATCAAATCCCAAATGCAAAGAGAAATTAGAGAGTTTCAAATCTGAAGTCAAAAAGAAACTATGCAAACTTTGGGATAACGCTGACGGACTAGCTTCTCAAGTCGTGTTAAGTTTAAATTCTTTGATCAAAACCAATCCTCGTGTAGGATGGGTAAAGGCAAATGAAGTATCGAGTGCAGATGCAAATAAAGAAATTTTGGCTCTTAGGAAAGAAAATGCAGAGTTGATTAAGCAAATAGAGGAAATAAAAGTAACTCCTCCAGTGGGAAGTGAAATGTTAAAACAAGGAGAAGATTCTGTTTGTTTGCATTTCATTTCTCCGCATGAACAAGGTGTAGAGTTAAATACTACATGGAATAAATTATTTGCTTATTTAGCTCCAATGATGATAAATGAAGCAACAGAATTTGGCATAAACCAAGCATTAAGAGAATTATGTTTTCGTGATTATCGTTTTAATTATAAATCTTTTGTAGAACTTCTAAGTGAGGATTTTTATACCATATTAATTCAATTTTCATCATTAGGTTTGATGGCTAAAAGTGAAAAGAAAAGGGGGATAAAAGATACAAATGTATATTGGACTTTAACTCCTTATGGGTATAATGAAATGATTAAGCTGAAAGCTGTAAAGAAGTAAATAGTAATAATTTTGAAGGCGTGATTCCATTGGTTTCACGCCTTTTTATATCATTTTACGACAATCGTTTCATTGTCGTAAATCGCCTATCTAATTATTTCCCTTCCACCCACTTACTTTTTACTTTTATACCGTATTTGTGACATCAACGCGAAGGTCACGAATTAGGAGTTCAAATATTTACTAATCATTTGTATTGGTGGTATTTTTACTTCCACAAATTGAATTTCAAATTTAATAATTCATACGGTATGACAATCTTAGAACAAATCTTGGCAGGGCTACAACAGAAATTCGCTGGGGTGGACACTGCTATCTTAACCCGAATTGCCACTAAAAAGGCAGAAGGTGTAACGGACGAGACAAGGGTAAACTCCATTGTTGAGGGTGTCAGTTTTTCGGACGTGCTTAATTCCTATGGTGATTTCCGTGCCGGGGATGCTTCCAAGACCGCAGTTTCCAACTACGAGAAGAAACATAACCTTAAAGACGGTAAGTCAATTGAGAATCCTGATCCCAATCCTAACCCTAATCTGAAGCTGGAAGATAAGACGGACGACATGGCGGCTATTATTGCTAACGCAGTGAGTGCAGCCGTTAAACCTCTTTCTGATAAGCTCGCTCAATTCGAGACAGAGAAGTTACAAGCTACCCGGCAGGAGCAGATTATGGCAAAGGCAAAGGAGTATGGTATTCCCGAAAACTACGCCAAACGATGCGCCATCAAGGACGATGAGGACTTGGACGCATATTTCAAGGACTTGAAGCAGGAGTTCGCAAATGACGGCTTCAAGGGCGTAACCCCTCCCGAAACGGCAGAAGAGAAGATTGAGAAAGAATCTGAATCTATCGCTAAGATGATTGACGAGGGAACGAAAATTATTGTTGAACAAAACAAAAATTAATTATGTCAGCAGGATTTAAGTATGACTTAGTTCCGCCCGTTGAGCAAGAGGAACGCTACGATGTCCAGACCGGTATTCGTAGACGTGGTCCGTTCAAACTCGACACGCAGAACCTGGTAGTGGGAAGTTTTCTTCCCGGATTTACACCGATTTGTGCGGACTTGAAAAACAAGTTCGCTTATGCGGTAATCAATGTGAGAGTTGTGGAAGCCTATACCACTGGTGGAGAGGCTTTGTCTATCAAAGTAGCCAAGAACTCTTTGGCTTATGTGGGTATGTTTGTCGGAAGCGGCAAGAAAGGTGCAGAAGTAACGGCAATTGATAAGTCTAATGCCGGTTATGATGTATTGACTATCAAGGCTGCTTTTGGTGAGAATATCGCCAAAGATGCCGTATTATTCAATGCGGTTGCAGTTGATGGTTTAAAGCAAAAGCATGTGGCTAATTCGGCTCTGTTTAACCGTACAAAGGTTGAGGACGGAATCACATTGGTTTCATTGCTTCGTACAGCCGCAGAAATTGAACCCTCAAAATTGGTTATGCCGTTCTCCGAGAACGATAAAGCCAACATGAAGGGATGGTTTGAATTTAACGAGTAAGGAGGTAGGATATGTTTTTAACGATTCAAACATTATTCGATGATGCGAACATTGTTTCCGCTATCATCAGACGTGTGAACCAGACACGCAAGGACACAATCTATTGGCAGCAGTATCTTACTTTCCGCAGAGTGACTACTCGTGTGTTCAAGGATTATATCGGTTCTGTAACCGGAGTTATGGCCGGCTCCATCAATTCGCGTTTTGGAGAGAAACCCATCCGTGAACGTCGGAACATCGGTTCCGGATATGGTGAGATTGCCTATTTGGGTGATGCTTATCAGATGTCTATTGACCGTCTTTCCGAATTGCAGGATTTGATTGACAAGTTCAATGCAGCTAAGCCAGCCGACCAAAAGGCTGCAATGGAAGAGATTGTAAACTTCCTGGCAGACGACTACCGTCAGATTACCCTTGCTGCCCACAAGCGTATGGATATTATTGTCGGTGCGCTGTTGATGCTTGGTGAAGCCACCGTTTACAACAAAGACGCTGCAATCACTTCCGGTCAGACCAATAATAAACTGCTGGAGATTGCCCTTCCGTTCAATTTTATCAAGCCGAAAAGTGGAGATGTGGTTGTGGACGGAAAGAATATGTTTATCTCTTATTTGAGAGAGAAACTTCATTCCTTGGCACCGGACTATGGCGTTTATGCCAAGATGGTTATGACTCGTGCATCTTTCAACAAACATGTGCTCGGCTCTTCAGAGTTTGGTGAACAGTACAAGATGATTCTCGGAACAAATGAAATGAAACTGAGTACAGGTTTGATTTCATCTTCTTTGGCTTCTGAAGTGTTCACCGGTATTGGTTTGCCACGTATTGAAATCAAGGAAGATTACGTAAAAGATCAGACAGGTAAGAACGTGCAGATTTATGCGGATAACCGTATTACCCTGTTGCCTTCCGACCAAATTGGTTATATGCGTCATCATACGCCGTACGAAGCTACTGACCCGGTACAGGGACGTACTTATATTCCGACAGAAGGGCAAATGCTTATTTCTAACTACCGTGACAAGAACGGTCGTTACATGGAATATACGGCAGAGTGGATTCCTCAGATTACTAACCCGAATTTGATTACCAATTTCGACTTGAGCGAGATTGCATCAATTCAATCAGCATAAGGAGGCGGGTATGAAAGTAAAGGTTAAATCTATTTTCCGTGACAAGTTCACAGGTAAGTATTATAATCCGGGTGAGGTAATCGAAATCGAGGGCGAAGCTCGTGTAGAAGACTTGGAGAATCGCGAACTGGCCGAGCGTATTGAGGTAAAAGTACCTGAAGTGAAAGCTCCTGAAGAAAAGAAGGAGGTGAAAATCTCCCTCTTTGAAAAGGAGTTTGAGAAAAAGGCTTTGATTGACGCTTTGAAATCTATCGGTGTGCAGGCATCCGGCAACATGAAAGAGGAAACTCTTTTGGCTAAGGTTGCGGAGTTGGACGAAGAGACAACTGCTAAACTGCAAGAAGCATTGAGTATTGAGTAAAAGGAAAGGGTAGGTAATGCTACCCTTCCATTGTCTAATTTTATAAATCGGTAAAGAAATGAAGAATTTTGTTTTTGCCTTATGTGGCTTTTTAATGATGGCCTTTGCGTCACTGAGTGTACAGGCCTCCGTGAGTGAACCTATTTTGTCCAAATCAGATGTGACAATAGTTGATGTTGGCACGCCAACCATTCAAAATGATGTGGCTAAAATCGTTCCTATGGACTATTTGGTAGTGACTGCTCCGCAGCCTGTATTCATGATTGCGGAAAGTTCAGCTATGCAAAGTAAGGAGGTTACTGTTCCTAAATGTCCGTTTCGGTATATCTATAAATCGAAGTATTGCAACCATTATAGTTACACTGTATACAGTAGATTGATTACACCATATTAAGATGACAGTCAACGACTACATACAACAGAAGTTTCAGACCTTCGGTATTCAGTTGTTGGAGGCTGACCTTTTGGATATGTGTCTGAACGCTAAGATAAGCGGAGAGGATGAGATGAATGAGGATTGCCAAACGCGGGTGTCGGTGGCAACCGTTAAGTTCATCCCCTCTCTATTGCTTCGTGCTGCTTCAATCAGTGAAAGCGGTTTCTCGATGTCTTGGAACATTGACGGCATCAAACAGTACTACTCTTGGGCATGTAAGATGTACGGATTGAAAGACGAACTGAGCAATAAACCCAAAGTGACTTTCTTATGATATTCGCTCCACACATATTGCAAGTAAAGGTGATTACACCAATGGATAAGGATGAGTTTGGCAGGCCTATTCCCGGAACTGGTGGTGAAAGCTGGCAGGATGTATGCAGATGCCGTTGCGATGATAACACTGCCAAAGAGTTCTCTTCCGATAACGGCTCTGTGTATCGCCCGAACTACCATGTTGTATGTGAGAAGAGAATCACTGTTAAGGCAGGACAGGAGGTGCGCTGCATGGACGTTGGAAGCGTAAGAGGGCAAGGCAAGGTCTATACGGTGAAGAATACTAACTATTTTAACTATTCGGAACTATGGATGTAGATTTTGATTTCTCGGATGTCGAGCAGTTTTTTCAAGACGGAGAATGGGAAGTTGAAAAGAAAATGATTGATGTGGGCGATCAAGCTGTGAAGTATGCAGAGGAATATGGCGATTATCAAGACCACACACTCACTTTGAGAATGTCCAACGCTTATGATGTTGATGAGAGTGGTTTGACACTGAAAAACGAAGCGGAATACGGTTCATTCGTGGAATCTAAAGGATTTGATGTTTTAAGTGGTGCCGCTTTACATGCGGAGAAACTATTAAAAGAAGAATTTGAAAAATGAAAAAGTATATTGGAACAAAAGTATTGAAAGCTGCCCCTATGAATCGGGGTGAATATAATATTTTGAGAGGGTGGAATATTCCCGAAAATGAAGACCCCAAAGAAGATGGCTATCTGGTAGAATATCAAGATGGAGGAAAACCTAATCATCCTGATTACGAAGGATACATTAGCTGGTCACCTAAAGATGTGTTTGAAAAGGCATACCAATTGGCAGAAACTCATATTGACCGTTTGTGTATTGAAAAGAAAGACCTTGCAGAGAAGTTTGAGAAATGCTCTGCTTTTGTTCGTTCTGACAAATTCCGTGAGGTAGTAAAGAACGACATTCAAGCGTTTTTGCTTGTGTTACAGCGTGAATTGATGGGAAGATACAATCAAGTTTTAGATTATAGACTTTTTGAAGATTCTTTCCGTATGGAACACATGAGCTTTGGTATGGCAATCGAAGCTTTGAAATTCGGACTTGCTATTCGTAGAGCTGGCTGGAACGGTAAAGGTTTGTTTGTTGTAAAGCAAATCCCTGCTCATATCACCGAAGAGATTATTCCTAAAATGCAATCACTTCCCCAATCAGCCAAAGACATCATTATGTCGCGTGAGAATAAAGTAATTGACTACACAAGCCAAATGCTGATTATCAATCCAGACGGTAGGGCTGATTCATGGGTTCCAAGTGTAAGCGATGTATTTGCCGAAGATTGGGAAATTGTGGGATGATAGTAACTACCGACATAGGCAACATTCTTTATCGGGATTGCAAGGCTTTCGGAATAGATATAGTGCCTGATGGTGAAACGCTGACGGGTGAATTGAAGTCCGAAAGGATTATCATCCACACGAAGAAACAACAGCCGGGAACTTATTGGAAGAAATCTTTCGCAGAAGTGAATCTATGTGTACCCAATTTAAGCGAGAATGAAGCGAACACAATCCGGCTTAACGAACTTGAAAGAAAGGCTGGCAAGCTGTTTGATGATGTAGTAAGCACCTATGATGGTATGACATATCGTTACTCTATTGATTCTATCGGTACAGAAGCGGACACAGCTTTGAAGTGTCATTATGTGAATGTGAGAATTTTGTTTAATGTATTAAATGTAAAATGATATGATTACAGCAGTAGAAATTGACGAACTGTATTATGCAGAACCGATTAAAACGGTTACTACTCCAGCTGCCGGATTAACAGGCGCAGAAGTAGCCACCATCTTGAAAAACGCAGCAACGAAGCGGGTCAAGAATGTGCATGGTGACACGTATCAATACGAAGAAGCAGAGGCAAGTGTAACTCGTTACAAAAACGCTTTGACTGGTGAGTACTACCGGGAAACGTCTGAACCGGGTGAGGTGAAAATCAACTTCACCATTGGTGAGTATGATTATGCTACAAAGGCTGATTTACAAGGTGGTAAAGCCACAGAAAAGAATTGGGAAAGAGGCAAGTATAAGCCTATTCATAAATGTGTGATTGGTAAAACCAAAGACGGAGTTTATGTTGTGTTTCCGAAAGCGGCTATCAATGCCCGTGGCTCTAATACCGATAAGGCTGTCGGATTGGCTGTTTCGGCCGTTCCCCTTTCCACAGGTGTAGATGGATTGGCTTCCGAAAAGTGGTTTGACGAATCGGAAGTTGTAGTGCCGGAAGGTTGATAATTTTTCAGTAAAAGGATTGTTTTCAGATGGCGGTGGGTGGTTGCTCACCGCCTTTTTAATTTAATGTTATGAATAATCAAGCAGCAAAAACGGTTTCTGATGCCCTATTAGGGCTGGATTTTAAAAATGTAGGGATAGGTGGAATCGTTTATACCATCAAACCGCCTACAATTAAAGTTATCTGTCGTGCCATTCATCATTTTTCCAATATCGCCCTGCGAGGAGATAATATCATGGAGGCTATTAAAGAGCTTCCTAAAGCTACTGAAGATATGCTGAAAGGTATTTCATGCTTCATCTGCGGGAATGATAGTTTGGTCAAAGAATTGGAGAACGGCACTTTTGAAGAAGTCAAAGATGCCTTGGAAGTCTGTTTCTCTATGATGGATATTTCGGCTTTTCAGTGTGTCAGCTCGATGAGGAACGTGTCGATGCTGGCAGCAAGACCGAAACAGTAGGAAACGCAACGTTCTTCGGGCAGATAGCCCATTTGATTGACACGCTTCATCTGAGTTATACAGAAGTGTTTGAGGTTATCCCTTATCGGAATTTGCTGATGATGCAACGGGATAAATTACACGCAGTATATGGTGGTCAAAAAGTGAATAGAATCAGTGGTAAGGAATTGGCTAATCGTAGGAAAAAGAAATAGATATGGCGAAATTATATTTTAAGGTAGGTAGTGACTGGGAAGAAGTTGTAAGACTTCGTAATGAAATTGCAAAATTAAAGCAGGAGTTAATGAGCATGGATGGCACGCAGTCTCCTGCTGCTTTCAAGGCTTTAAATGTTCAACTTGCTGCATCTAATCAAAGGTTGGATGAGTTGGTAACTAATGCCGCTAAAGCTGGAGCAGAGATGGAAACGGGATTCAAAAAAGGTATATACGATGGCGAAAAAGCTGTCAATTCCTTATCCGAAGAGATCATTAAACAAAAAGACATCATACGTGAGACACAGAATGATGTTTCAATGCTTACAGAACAATATAAGAAATTAGGAAAGTACGATCCTAAAAGACAATCTTTATCAGATGAATTAAACCGTGCAAAGGCAGCATTAGGAGAACAAAAGTATGCTCTTGGTGAATTACAATCACAACAAGCTCTTGCAAGATTATCTACCAAAGCTCTAAAGGATGAATACGCTTTGTTCAAGGATGAAAGCAAGGCTGTTGTTACCGTTAATGAAGGTGTAGGAGTCTCATTCAAGAAGACACTTGCTGCTATTGGTGGAATCGCAATGTTGAAACAAGTTGCTTCAAATGTAGTATCAACAGCTGGAATGTTTCAAAAGTATGAATCTGTATTAACTAATGCTCTGAATGGTAGTTCCGAAAAAGCAAAAGCATATCTATCTGACATAAATAGCTTTGCCGCAAAAACAAACTTCCAACTTGATGAACTGACGGATGATTTTATAAAATTCGTCAATCGTGGTATCACTCCTTCGATGGATGCCATGAAAAAAATGGGAGATTTTACCAATACAGTAGCAAAACCTTTCGACCAGCTAACAGAGGCGATACTTGATATAAATAATCCAGAGCGTTGGAAAGAGTTCGGTGTTCGTGTTCAAACAGAAGGGAATAAAGTTAAGCTTTCGTTCCGTGATATGACAGTTGAATGTGACCGAACAGTTGAATCTGTAATGAAAGCCGTTGAACAATTTGGCTCAATGAAAGGCGTTGAAGGCTCTACGGAAGCTATTGCAAAGACTATTGAGGGACAAATGTCAAACTTTGAAGATACAATAACTACTGCTTTGGCTGAGATAGGACTTGCTAATCAAAATTTGATTTCAGGAAGTATATCTGTTGCTGATACTGTAGTTAAGAACTACGAAGTTATAGGGCAAAGTGTATTGGCTCTCGTTTCAATATATGGTGTTTATAGAACTGGGCTATTGGTGAACTCCATTGTTGAGCAAGGATTTACAAAGGCTATATGGGGAAAGGTTGCAGCAACCAAAGCTGCTACTGTTGCTCAAGCTACATATAACAAAGTTCTCGCAATGAATCCTTATGTATTAGCTGGAACTGCCATAGTTTCTCTTGGGATTGCTATGTGGACATTGGCAGATAATACATCCATTGCTGAAAAGGCACAAGAGCGTTTCAACAAGAAACAAGAAGAGTCGGCAAAACAAGAGAAAGAACGTAAACAAAAAATAGAGGGTCTTATTCAAAGCTCTCGTGATATTGCTTTGGCTGATTTGCAACGTGGGCAAAGTTTGGCAGAATTACGCAAGGAATACCCGAAGATATTCTCCCAGTACGACATAGAGAGCATCAAGTTAGCGGATATTCTTGAACTTAAAAGGCAGATTGCCGAGGAAGATTCAAAACGAGCCGGAGAAAGAGTTGCAAAAGATTTTGAAGCAGCTAATAAAGCGGTTTCTGATTATGAAAACACACTTTCCGCAAAACAAATTAATGGTGGGAAACTAACCCAGCAGGAAATTAGCAAACTAAAGGAACTTCGTTTTTACAGAGACGAATTTCTTGTTGAGAGAGGAAAGGGTATATCAGAGCAATTCATATCAAGCTTGAAAGATGTTGATATTAGCAAGTTTGACGAATATATTTCTGAACTTGAAAAACGAATCAAAGGAAAAGATGGGAATGGAAAAGTAAAGATGAAACTTCCAATTGACGTGGAAGGTTCTTTGTCTGATGAAGCAATTTATGAGGTAAAAGACATTAAAAATCTTATAGATACGGCTAAATCAACAAAACAAACCCGTATTGAAACCGAAAAGAATAAGACTACTTACCAACAAGACCTTGCAGCAGCTAAAGCCGATTGGGAAAAGGCAAAGAAAGGTTATGAAGTATTACTTAAAGACCAAGAAGCTACATCGGAGCAGGTGAAAGATGCCAAAGGCAAGATGGAAGCTGCCGAAAAGAAATATAAAGACTTAGGAGGAATTACTGGAAGCTCGTTGACTAAGCAGGAAAATCAAGCCAAGAAAGAAGCCGCCAAGCAACTCAAACAGCAAGAACTGCTTGCCGAACAACTCCTTTCCATTCGTCGGAAAAACCAGCAGGATGAAATCAACCTCATGGAGGATGGTACTGAAAAGAAGCTGGCTCAGATTGACTTGGACTATCGAAAAGAACTGGATGCTATTAAAAAACAGCGCAAGGATTGGGAAACGGAGCAAGGTGGAAAACTGACAGATAAACAAGAGGAGAAACTTGGCACATGGGCTTCTAATGCCGCTAAAAAAAGAGAAAGCGATATTGATTCAACAAGTAAAGCCAAACTTGAAGCCGACAAAAAAGCATGGCAGGAGTATTTCATTGAGTTCGGCAACTACCAGGAAAAGCGCAAAAATCTTATTCAGAAGTACAATGACGAGATAGCCAAACTGCAAACCGACAGCCCGGAGTACGCTTCCAAGGTAGCCCAAAAGAACAAGGCTCTTGAACAGCTTGATGAACAGTTCGGTCACTCCACAAAGGCGATGGCAGACCTCTTTGAAGATGCCAGCAATAAGTCCGTTTCCGCTATTCAGTCCATCATTGACAAATACGAAACCCTTGTCAAGTACATGTCCGGTACTGATAAAGACATTTCTATTGCTGATTTGAAAGGAATGGGCTTTACCGATAAAGACATTGAAGGGATAGAAAAAGGGGAAATATCCATCAAGGATGTTACAGACGCAATCAAAGGGTTAAAGGATGAACTTAAAGGCAAATCACCGTGGCAGGCTTTCGTCTCTGACTTGGAGAAAGGGATAGAAGCCATAAAAAAGGGTGGCAACGATTCCAAGAAAATCGGTCAAGGAATCACCGATATAGGAAATACTGTGACGTCTTTTGCCCCTGCATTGAATGAGTTTGGCTCAAGTATCGCCGACATATTCGGATTTGACGACAGTAAGATAACAAGTGCCATTGATGCGCTTGGCGGCTTAGGACAAACGGCATCCGGGGTCGGGCAAATCATGTCGGGTGATATTGTCGGAGGCGCAATGAGTGCGGTTTCTGGAATTTCCTCTGTAGTGTCCGCATTGGACGGGATGTTCGGTGCCGATTATTCCCACTATAACGAGATGGTTGAGGAGTACACCAGGCTCAATGAGATATGGGATGAACTGATAGACAAGAAGCAGGAATACATCAGCATTTCCTACGGCATGGAGGCAGACAAGGTAGGAGAAGAGGCGCTTGGCCTTGTTGAAAAGCAAATTGAGGCATATCGCCTACTGGGAAAAGAACGTCTTAATTCCGGTGCATCCGCAGGTTCCCATTCCATTGGCAAGCGGATGGCAAAGAACACCTCGTCAAGCGACTGGCAGGACATTGCCGACGCACTCGACATGTCAGTCAATGCCGCCAAAGAGTTTATCGGGACCGGAAGAATGACCGGACTGTTTGACCTCACTGTTGAGCAATTGGAGAAACTTAAATCCGAAGCTCCTGCCTTCTGGGCGAAGATGGACGGTGACGTGCAAGAATATTTGAACGGCATTATAGATGGAGAGGAAAGGATTGAGGATATTCAGAACCAGATTAGTGAACAACTGACACAGACAACGTTCGATAGCGTTTTCGACAGTTTTGTGGATACCCTCATGGATATGGGCAGTTCCGCGAAAGACTTTTCTGACAGTTTCAGCGGATATATGCAGCGTGCCGTGCTTACCACAATGGTAGGCAACAAATTTACCGAGGACCTTCAAACGTGGTACGATGCCTTTGCCCAGGCCAATAAAGACCAAGGAGGCATTACGAAGGAGGAGATGGAGGCTCTTCGGAAGCAGTATGACGCAATTGCCGGTTCCGCACTTGCCGAACGTGACAAGCTTGCGGAAATTTTCGGATGGACCAAAGAGGATACCGACAGTAGCACGGATAACTATGAGGATTTCATCGGTAGTATGCAGAGTTCTCTTACTTCCCTTGATGTGACGGCCAAGGATGTTTCTGATAATATCTATGATTACTTCCGTCAGGCAATGATTAACGCTCTGTATGAAAAGGAGTACAAGAGCAAGATGGAAGAGTTGTACAAGACCTTTGAGGGGCTTTCCAAAGACGGATTGTCCGAGAGTGACATGGCACAACTCGGCTCTCAGATTGACCAATACATTGAGCAGATGATGAAGGGCGTAGAGGACGTTAATAGTTTGTTTGCTGACAAGCTGAAGAACGCCGAAGACTTGCAGTCGTTTGTTGATAGCGTCAAGTCTGCCATGTCCTCTGTCGAAGCCACTGCCGAGGATGTGACAGACAACATCTTTGAGTACATCCGTCAGCAGATGGTTGATAAGATGTTCACTGATAGCTTCCAACCGCAGATAGAGGAGTTATACAAGAAGGTTCAGGAAGCCATGTCTGACGGTGACATAACCGGCGCTGAAAAGGATGCGTTAAGAAACGAAGCGGAGAAGTTGGCTAACGACATTACGGCCGCTAAGGATATTCTGAGTGATACTCTTGGCATTACTGAGAGCAACCTAAAGAAAGAACTTGAGGAGGAATTCAAATCATTCTCCGATGGGATATTAAGTTCCTTGTATGATACGGAAGTTACTGCTGAGACTGTTGCCAAGAATATCTCCGATTCCATGCGGAAAGAGCTTATTGAGGCAATGTACCTTGAACAGTACGAACCGCGTATCAAGGCCATCTGGGAAAAATGGAAGGAATACTCAGAGGATGGACTTGTAACCGATGAAGAGCGTACAAACATCAAGAATGACATTGACGGGTTGAGCAAGGAGGTCGCCGATGCTGCCGGGGAAATCAGTGACGCGTGGAAAGACTCTGGAGAGGAGGTAAGGAAAGCGTTCAACTCTTTCTCCGACAGTATCAAGAGTGTGCTCTATGACGCAGAAGCTACCGCCGAGGACATAGCCGACAATATCTATCAATATATGCGCAATGCCTTGGTGGATTCCATGTTTACTGCCCAGCTCCAGCCTCAGATTCAGGCCTGGTATGACAAATATACGGAATTTATGAAAGACGGTGCCATTGATACGGCCGAGCGCAAGACTCTGGACGAGATGATAGCCGAAATTCAGAAAGCCGGTGTCGACATTGTGGATGCGGCTAACAAGCTTTTCCCCACTCTTGATACGGGAGCCATCAACCGTGCGGAAGAAGCCGCCCAGGAAGCGGAGAACGCCCGTAATGAAGCTGAGCAGGAATGGGAGTCGTTCTCTGATGGTATTCTGAATTCCTTGTACGATATAGAGGCCACAGCGGAGGATATTTCCGATGACATGAGCGAATACATGCGCAAGGCTTTGATTAAGGCCATGTATGTGGAGAACTTCAAACCGCAGATGCAGAAGTGGTACAATGAGTGGAAAAAGGCCATGGGAGATGACGACCTGACTTCCGAAGAAAAGCAGCTCCTCGACTCCATGAAACAGACGATGGTTGACGACATGAAGAAAGAAGTTGATGCCATCAACCAGTTCTTTGGAACCATGTTTTTACAGCAGGCGAGTAGCAAGGGTTTTGAAGCCATGTCACAAGATACCGGCGAAGAACTTAACGGACGTTTTACAGCTTTGCAGGTTGCCGGGGAAGAAATAAAGAACCAGTCCATTCAACAGACCGGTTTACTTTCATCCATCAATGGCAAACTTTCATTGCTCAATCTTAGAAGTGGGGATGTCCCAGCTTTGTTATCTGGAACTCCTAATTTCGCAGATAGAGCCAAAGAGACAATAGCGAGCGGCTATCAGTCGCAGGTACATATTGTTTTCCCGACAGAGGACATAAAGGCATTGACCGATAAAGTCTCCAATATGGAAAGAATCGTAGATGAAATGAGAACATTCCAAGTAGAAGGTAACATGGACCGTAGAGATATACTTGAAAACTCTGTTATTCTTGCCAAGAATAGTCCGCGAATACTCGATAATACAAATGATATCAAGCAGGATATAAAGAATCTATAATAGTTATGGCAGAATTAATAATAAACGGAAGAGAAGCCCTAAAAGAGTGGGGTGTTAGAATGGGAGATAACTTTCTTGATGTACTGGGAGCACCGGTACCTCTGAAAGAGTTTATAGAGAATAAATCACGCTTGGAACATGGGAAACAAGTTCTTATGGATAACCCCAAGCTTGATGAGCGTGAGTTAACTCTTGTTTTTACAGTAGAAGGTGATTCTCCTGCCGATTATCAGGCAAAGAAAACAGCTTTTTATGAAGAACTTTACAAAGGTAAAATTGATATTCAGATTCCTGAGAACAGTAGTGATATTTATCATTTGCTATATTTAGGAAAGAGCGTTTCTTATGCCCAAAGCTTAGACCGGACATTTGGGAAAATATCAGCCAAATTCTGTGAGTACAATCCATCTAACCGTGTTGTAGGCTAGAAATTTACGACATTAAATTCATTGTCGTGTATGGAAGCTCTAATTTTTAGGGCTTCTTTTTTTTATGTCCGACCTTTGTTTACATGATAGATATTAAGGACATACAAGGCAATACCCGCTTTTCAACTGGTATCAATCCCGGTGCAAAAGGCAAGTTCTCTTTAATGAAAGAGGACTATGTCGTACTACCTTTTAATACTCTGTCCCCAGTCGATTTCCAAGTAGGTGATTACGTTGACCTGCGTGGGGTACTCGATGCCTCCATGGGCGGTAAATTGGCAAAAATCTATCAGATTGTAGATATTCCCTATCCGACCTACAAGAACGGAGGCTACTCCTATGAACTTCGTTTTGACGCTTACTATTTCAAGTGGAAAACAAAGATATTCAAGTACACCCCGGAGTACGGAGGACTGGAAGCGTCCTGGTCCCTTACCGCTTCACTGGATGTCCAGATGGGTGTATTCCTTCGCAATTTGAAAGCTCTTGGTTATAAATATGAGGGAAAAGACTTCGTGTTTTCCATTGACGATAGTGTCGAGAACTCCTCCAAATTGATGACCTATGACAATACCAACCTCATTGATGCTATGTTCAGCATGGCTGATAACTGGGGTTGTGATTGTTGGGTAACGGACCATGTCATCAACTTCGGACGCTGTGAGTTCTCCGACGCTGTTAAGATTGAACTTGGCAAGGAAGCCAAGGACATGAGCCGGAGTGACAGCAAGGGTACTTATGCCACAAGAATCTATGCGTTCGGTTCAACAAGAAACATCCCTACCAACTATCGCCCGGTAGACCAGACCACTGTTGTCAACGGTATCGTCCAGAAGCGCCTTATGCTTCCGGCAGGCACTCCATACGTGGATGCCCACGAGGGCTTGACCGATTTGGAAGCCATTGAAGCCGTTGTTGTATTCGACGACGTCTATCCCAAACGGGTGGGTGAAATCACCGGTGTAAGCTCTTATGAGAGCGAGGTAGATAATGAAGATGATACAAAGACAAAAGTTACCTTCTACCGGTTCAAGGATTCAGGCATCAACTTCTCGAAGGAATACATCCTTGAAGGACAGGAACTCAAAATCAGGTTCGAATCCGGCAAGCTCAACGGCATGGAGTTCGGTGCTGCCTTTAACCCTCTTGGTCTGACCGAGAAGAACGACGATGGCACATGGAATCCTGATGTCCAGCTTTGGGAGATTGTACAGAATGAAGACTACGGCCGTTCCTTGCCGGATGAAGTGTTGTTCCCTTCAAAAGGTGACAAGTATGTACTGTCTGGTTGGAATGCCGAGAAGATAACCGAACTTGGGCTGGTGGCTGCTGCCGAAGAGGAACTGCTTGCCACTGCAAAGAAGTACGTGGCAAAGACCTGCATCGACGACGGCACCTATACGGCTACGCTCAACTCCATCTGGGTACACAAAGACCAAATAAATCACAGCTTTGACATAGGACAGCGCATCAACCTTGTCAATCCTGCCTACTTCAAGGACGGGCGCTTGTCCCGTGTCATCGGCTTTGAAATCAACCTCGACAAGCCTTACGATTCCCCGCAGTATACGATTGGCGAAAGCACCGCCTATTCCCGCCTTTCCGATATTGAAACGCAAGTCGAAGAGTTGACTTTTAAGGGACAGACCTTCACCGGTTCGGGAGGAAGCAACATCTATGTCATCAAGACCAACGACGCTACGGCCGCAAGCAACTTCAATGTATTCTCTGCTTTACGTACCCTAAGAATGTTCTTGAGAAAGGATGCAAGCGACGTAGCGGAGGAGGTTATCACATTCTTAAAAGGCCTTTTGATTGGCAAGAATGGCAGTGGTATTACCGTCCGTGAAGACGGTACTTCCCAAGCTGTCGTTGACCGTCTGTATGTGAAGATAAAGGCCGTCTTTGAAGAACTGCAGGTTAAGAAAGCCACCCATGTAGGCGGTGAACAGATAATCACCCATGCCGGTATGAAGTGCATCCGCGTGGAGGAACTGGAAGATGCCTACCGCTGCTATTTCCTTGCCGAGCAGGAAGGTGAAGCGATAGCAAACGAATTTAGTGTAGGCTCGCTGGCGCAAGCAAAGGAGTGCAACATCGTCGAAGGGACTACCCTGAACGCCTCCAACCGCTACTATTGGCGTGAGGTCATGGCTGTGGGGCGTGACTATATTGACTTATCCAAGGCCATCTGTGATGAAGGTAGTGATATCCCCCAAGCAGGTGACGATATTATAGGATTGGGCCACCGTACAGATGTAGACCTTCAAAGCGCAATCGTGCTATCGTCTACCAACGAGACATCCCCGTCTATAACTTTCTACACCGGCATTGACGACTTCAACCTAACGGGGAAAGATGTAATCTCCTTCGGTGTTGACAAATCCACCGGGCATGCCTACATGAAAGTGTACGGTACTTCCTATATCGGCGCCCGTGATGAGAGCACTTACATCAAGTACACACCGGAAGGTGGCGTAGAAATCAAAGGGCGATTCCTTACGATGGCCGGTGAGGACATCCTGACAATGTTCACTGTCATTGAAGGACTTATCAAGTCTGAAATCTCATCCGTGCGTGATGAAATCAATGCCCTGAACAATTACCTTAACAATGCGTCTTTTGCCGCTGACATGCAGTACTGGACCGGTAGCAGCAACATACGCATCTTCCGAGTTGACGGTCGGCTGCTGTACTTCAACAGTAACTTCTATGCGAACAAGGAATCTTTCGCCGATATAGTAAGCGAACGCGCAAAGAATGTGCTACGCCTTAAGAACAGCTATATCGAGCAGGTCAACTCAGACTTTTACCGCCATCCGGATTTTGAGACCTTCGACGAACTCAAGCGCCCCCGGCAGTTCACTATCTCTTTCAAGTATCTGGTGAAGCGCCCCGGCACTCTTGCCTTCCATTTCAAGAACGAGAACAAAGAAGGTTTTGAGGAATACACCCCGATTTCCTTTTCTAAGGACCTATATCCCAGTACTGAATTCAAACAGATGGAGATAACCGGTAAGTGGAACGGAACCGGTGATTTCCACATGTCTTTTACCGGTGACATGTACTTGTATGCACTTACGCTAACCGATGATGCTCTTGCTGACTTGCGCGAGGAATTCAATATGCGTTTTGAACTTACAGACAAGAAGATTCAGGCGAACCTTGACGAAATCAGAAGCACGGCAGGCAAGCTTGAAGAGTATCACAGTGAATTCCTGCTTACCGCGCGCAACCTTGAAGCGAAGTTCACGGAGGACCTGACGAATACTGAGAGTCGTATAACGCAAGAATACACCTCTGCTATCGACATCTCCGCCCGTGGTCTGAAAGCTGAATTCACGTCCGGTCTTGTAGGCCTTGAGACTGGAATCACCGAAGCATATAAGTCTGCTATTGACATATCGGCCCGCGGTCTTCGTGCAGACTTCAGTGCGTCCGTCTCTGACCTGGACGGCAAGCTGTTCGCCCATGCAGGCAGCTTTCATGTGACTGCCGAGAAGATAGAAAGTATGGTGACCGCCACAAACAGCCTGAAGGGTACCGTGGAACAGCACACCTCAGCCATTAGCCAGACGGCCAGCCGTATAGACCAGTTCGTGCAGAAGATAACCTTCGATTCCAAAGGTAACATTACCAATATCGACAAAGCCGGTTTAGTGACGGAGAGCAATATCGCCACCATGTTTGCGGAAAAGGTCGACCCCAACGGTGATATCGTCAGGCGTGCTCAAATCAGCGCGTTCATCACCGAAGGCGAAGCGGGCAGGCTGATATCCAATGCTACAATCGAGGCTGACCGGATAAACTTTACGGGAAAGACCATCATCAACGGCAGTTTCGTGGTCGATACAAACGGGCGTGTGACGATGAACGACATCACGGCAAACAACCTGACTCTAAAGGGCAGCATAACGGGCACGGATGCTACGCTGAACGGCATCACAGCTAATAATCTGACATTAAAAGGCAATATCTCAGGTATTGACGCCATCCTGAACGACATTACTGCCAATAACCTTACGTTGAAGGGCAACATTACCGGGGCGGGGGCTACACTGAATGATATCACCGCCAATAATCTTACCTTGAAAGGGAGTATAACGGGCAGGGATGCTGTCTTGAACGATATCACCGCGAACAACCTTACCCTGAAAGGTACCATATCCGGTGCCAATGCCACGCTTAACGATATCACAGCCAATAATCTTACGTTGAAAGGAAATATTTCCGGTGCCAACGCCATATTGAACGGCATCACCGTAAACGGAAAGATAAACGCCTCCAGCGGCCGGATAGGTGACTATCTGTATCTGCATGGTAACGGTATATCCACCAACTCGAGAGCGTTCGTGACCGACCTTACAGATAGCACTACGCAATTCGAACTCAGCAAGAGCTACTATCTGCATGCGATAGCGTCGGACGGAGGAGCCAATAGCATCCTGATAAGGCCCTACCAGACTATGGAAGCGGGCACAGTCAAAGGGGTGGTAACCATCTCTGCAACCATTCCGGGGCGCAATAGGGCCATACACGTATCTTCCGGCGAGAGCTATTTCGGTGGTGATGTGATAGTGGGGAAGATGTATGCTCCGTCCTCCGGGACTCTGGAAATTGCTGGGCCGCTGAAGACGCAAGGTGTATACCGGAATACTGACGTGATACTCTCTTCGGTTACAAGGTACAGCATTAAGGCGACCGACCACACACTGCTTTTTTACGGCAACTGTACTATATCCCTTCCGTCCTCTTCTGACGGGCATGAGATATGGATAATGCCGAACGGGAATACCATCAGTTTTCCTTCCGGTACGTTCGCGAACTCTTCCAGGACGAATATCAACGGGCGTGAATGGCATGTGATAAAACGGGTTTTGGGGAATTGGTATCTGTCATGGATGAGTATATAGAATAATTAAAATAAAAAGTATGAAAATCAACTTTAAGAAAATCGAGGCCCAGACCTCATTCGAAGGCGCCAAGCAGACCTTCGACGTAGCCGAAACGGTCGGCAATGAAATGATGTACAACGGAAGTATCCTTCTGGATATAGGCTTTGAAGACCTGGCACGGGAAATCTACTACTCGAAAGATGCGGTGGAAATCCCGGAACAGTATTGCAAGGCTCTTGAACTTGTGGTGAAGAACTCGCGGCTCATAGCTGCCGTGAAACGTGCGGTAATTAACCAACTGAACGTCATCCAGCCATCTTAAATCAATTCTGAAAATTATGGTATTGGAATCAAATCAGTTCAACCAGCTTGTAGAGGAGGTGAAGAAAGCCCTTCTTGTCGGCTCCCAAGGTGTGGGCGATGTGGAGATTGTCGATTCGCTGGCCGATATCGTGAGCCTGCCCGCCCTCCGTCTTGCCGGTATGGAAGAATCGGTGGTCGAGGCACCGCTTGAGTTGCTGTCTGCCCCTGCTGAGGAAGCTGCTGAGGAAGTGCGCAAAGCCGAAGCGGAGCGTGTCATAGTGGAGAACGCACGCAAGGAAGCT
>UMIW01013998.1_pt1 | contig 27191 bp, 43 predicted proteins | sample 1965881 | NCBI WGS metagenome assembly UMIW01 (sample SAMEA4836135, study PRJEB28245) | human gut metagenome | biome: gut microbiome; material: fecal sample | place: Denmark | collected 2008 | reverse complement strand
GCTCCTCCTCTGACAGTTCCCCCTTGCGGGATTTGGCGTACATCAGAAACGCACGAGCTTCAGCACAGAACGAGTCATCGTCCAGGGACTTGATTCTCTCTACGGTCCATGAGGTGATATTTTCGGGGGTGAGATGGTTCATATTGATAAGACTCAAAGCTAAGACTCCCAATGATAACCGCAAGATTGACACACGCACATACTTTTATGTGTAGTTGTTGTTTTATATCTCTTTGGACGAAATAGTTTTACAATGATGGCTGGGACGGTAAAAATAAGCCACTTAATTGGAAGCCAGTACCACCCAACAAAAACCCACCAAAGAATACTTCTGTGTTTCGTTTTCAGGTTCGTCTTGGAAACCATCTGGACGTTAACATTTTCACTCCCGCATTTCGGACATACCATTTTTCATTCTCCTCTCTATCTTTTCCGCCCTCTGGCGGCGGGGTCTCTAGAAATATAGTTCGGTCGCCAAATTCCCATAGGTGTACCAGCAGACGGCCTTCTTCACGAAGTCCTCGGTCACACCGAAATACTCTGCTAAGTCCCAAAACTCCGTGTGTCCCTCCGCAACGGCTTCATCGAGGTCAACAACTGGTATCATTTCCTCGATTGCCCACTTGTCTGCCCTGTGCTCGTGCTTCTGCCGGACATCATGGGCCGCCCACCGGTTATAAAACGCCCCGGTTTTACAATGCCCAAGCTCATGGGCCAAATGGACACGTTTGCTGGCCTCATCTTCCAACACGCCGTAGTCCATTCCGATATAACACCGCCTGTCCGTCTGTACACACATGGAGCCATTCTCCGGGATGCTGAGATACATAATGGGAATGTCTGAATCCTGCGCCTCTTGAAACAGTTTGGCAGTCTCCATTATTTCTTCTCCTTTTCCGCCTCCTCCCGGAGTTTGACCATCTGGGCGAAGCGTTTTACTTCATCATACATGGCGTCGGTGATTTCACCGTCGCCCCCAAACAGGGCAAATTTAATATCATCGTCGCTGACAGCGCGCTCACCCTCCTGGGTGGGCGCTTTTTTTGTGTCAGTTCCTAAAAGGTACCCAACAGAAACAGCAAAATAGGCGGCCATCTTATCAGCGTTTTTGGCTGAAAGTCCATTTTGCCTACCCATTTTCAAATCTGTCAAAATACTTGGTTGTATCCCAATATCCTTACACATCCTGTACCCTGACACATTCTTTTCTTTGCACAGAGATATAATACGATTATATAAATCCGACATATAAGGCCCTCCATATTTGTGCATAGTGACAAATATGGAGGGCCGTACCAAATCATCTTGACTATTACTGAAATCTGTGGTAATATTTAAGCATGGTCATATGGAAATCTATAAATATCCTCTTCTTGACACCTAGAGTATATTACACTTTTCCGTAAATGTCAACAACACGATATAGGGAGGGTAGAGCAGTTAATTACTAAAAGTTGTGGAGAGGGGGTGAAGTCGAAATTAGCTGGAACGAAGTTAAAGAGTTCATATTGATTTTTTGCTATGCAGCAAATGTTGGCACGTTATTTTTTTTGAATATCAGATTCTTAAAAAAACTTGGCAACAAGAACTGTGGCAACAATCGCCAAGAGGCCGATGACGATAGAACTGATCGTGTTGATTTTCGACCACTTGAGGCTTTGGTGCTCAATGTCGCTCTTAGTTTTGGCTGCATGAATTTCATCTGGTTCGTTGCGTTTATCCTGCTCCGATAAAAAAGCCAATCCTTTTGGCGGGATAACATGGTTGATGATTTCAGGGTGCATTTTCCCATCAAGTGTACGAAGTTCCTGCTCATGTCCATTTCCATCAATATATGTCGTTCGTCCGCGAATATATCCCTCTTTAATGCAGTCGGATAATAGTTCAAGCTCTTCATCACTTGCGTTAAATGATGGCTCATATCCGCTTTGTACCTTACGGATCATTTCTTTCATGGCGTTTCTGTAATCTTGGTTAGAAGAAATCATAGTTTCACCTCAGCACAAGATTACCATAAGTAGTAATGCGCGTAAAGAGAGGAGGAAGATAATTTGGCAAAACTTAGTGAATTTGGAAAGGACATCAGCAAGCGGTTGATTGACCTGAGCAAACCACAGACCTGGTTGATTGAGGAAGTCCGAAACAAGACCGGCCTGTACTTTGACGATTCTTATATGTACAAGATTAAAACAGGTCAGCTCTCCACGCCTAAGATTGTCCAGGCCATCAGGGATATTTTGGAGATTCAGGATTGCAATCAGGATACCAGCGCAGAAGCACAATAAACCGGACTATTCCATAAAAATGGAAAAATAATCCGCCCCGGACGGGGCGAGGCACGAGAAAGGAGGAGCCATGCAAAGAAGAGAGACCCAGCGAACAGAAAGTGCGCTGGGCAAAGAGATAGCTGAAAAGCGTCGGCTGCTGTATGAGAGACACGGCGGGATCATGTCCCCTGTAGACGTGGCACGGGAGATGGGATATTATCCAAAGCCATCCAGCGGGGACCGATGGGCCCAAGAACACGATGTTCCAGCCGTCCGCCTTGGAGCAAGAAAGCGAGGCTATGAAACAGATCTTGTGGCTAAGGCAATCGTACAGAGCCGTGGGATGGTATAAGGATGCCCCCGCCCGTGGTGGCACACGGGAGAGGGCAAGAACCGATGACCAGTGAAATCATCCTGTCCCTTGTATTGTAACACGAGGGCGGGAGGAATACAAGGAGGAAATGTGAGACAGCTAAATGTTGATCCCGAATTTCGGGATAAGATACCACCCTTGTCAGCAGACGAGTTTTCCAAACTGGAAGAAAATATCGTCACTGATGGGGAGGTCCGAGAGCCGCTTGTGGTGTGGCACAACACCATCATTGATGGGCATCACCGTTACAAAATCGTCCAGAAACACCCGGAAATCCCATTCAAGGTTAAGCAGATGGACTTCCCTGATAAGTGGGCGGCTATTGTTTGGATGTGCCGGAACCAGTTGGGACGGCGGAATATTACCAGAGAACAGCGCGATTACCTTCTATCTCAAGAGTACGAGGCGCAGTGCAAGACGGTTGGTGGAGACGGCTCAAACCAGTACGAGAAGAAAGAGCAATTAGATGAAAACCATCAAATTGCAAAAGGAGACACAAGAGCTGCAATAGCGAAGTCTCATAACATTTCTCAATATGAAGTTCAAAAGGCTGTTGAGTTTGGCCGTGGCCTGGACGCTGCCGAAAAGGTTTCTCCCGGCATCAAAGAGGCCGTCCTTTCCGGCTCTGTAAAAGCCCCAAAGTCTGTTATCTCTGAAATCCGCAATGCCCCAGAGGAAAAGAAACGCGAGGCCGTGGAGGCTATCAAGAAGGGCGACACGGACACCGCGAAGGCGATTCTCCGCCCTATCCCAAAGGTTGAGCCGGAGGAACCGCCAGCCCCGTTCACAGTTTCGGAGTTTCAGGAGCTTATCCATACAGCTATCAAGGCCCTGGATGCTTCTTTGAAACAGCATATGGTTCTTGTCCATCGGGAAATGCTTGATATTCCGTCTGGGCGTGACGCTGCTATGAAGGAACTGGACAGGGGAATTGAGGTCATCGAAAAATACAAAAACATGATAAGGATGGTGAGCGAGAATGGCACAGAAAATTGAAGTCCAGCTTTTAGACCTTAACACAAAGGACATTCTGATTGATGACCTCGGTCAAAGAGATGTAAACCGGAGACGGGCACAGTTCAACAAGATCATGCGTACATTCGACCCGAATCTCATCCAGCCTATCAGCGTTGCGCTAATTGATGGAAAGTATTACTGCTTTGACGGCCAGATGACTATGAAGGTCTTAAAGGCCAGAAACGCTGGTCGTGACCTCTGCGTAAAGTGTCGGGTCTATAACGGAATGACAAAGATGGACGCAGCTAATATGTTCATCAATCAGCGCGGCACTACTAGCAGAGTAACCCTGACAGACAAAATCAGAGTCCTTGGTAACTACGGAGATCAGAAATCCATCGACTTTCAGCGAATCACAGAGAAAAACGGGCTGGAAATTTCCTGGACTGGGAATAAGGCAAAAAATGCGGTGATTGCCGTTTCTACCATTTGGAACGAGTTTCTTACTTTCAATGATAACGAGTTATATGGATGTTTCATTCGAGTAATTAAGCAATCTTGGAATGGAGACCCCTCCGGCGCTCAGGCCCAAATCCTTCGTGGACTTGGACTGTTCATGAGGACATACAAAGGGCAGTTTAAAGAGGATATCCTAATTGAGAAACTGTCAAAGAAAAATCCGAATGATATCGTAAGAGATGCACAAGTGGATAGGACATCTGGAGCTAGAAAATACGCTGTCCAGATTTTGCTAGCTTACAACTTCGCGCAGAGAGAGGCCAACCGGTTGCCAAATCTCCTGTAAATAAAAGATGCCCCGCCAGATGCCGGAAACATCTGACGAGGCTACCAGACCTGACTGATACGGCAATCAGGCTTGATAGAACAACTGTACTACTTTTTTGGTTCTCTGTCAAGCCGGAAAGGAAAATTTTATGAAAAAAACACTTGACGAGAACGACAGCATTAAGGACCTTGGAACGCAGAGCCGGAATTCTAGGATGCACATGAACAATCTAGAACGGGATCATTACGGTGTTGATGTGCCGGAGCTGCTTAAAACGGTTCGGAATTTGGCTGATGTCATGGCAAGAATCCTAGATCAGGAGGCTAGAAATGAAAACTCCAAATGAGATTGTTCGCCGCATCACCCAGCAAGCTATGGAGCGGCACCGGCTCTCACAAAGGGGCCTTGCCCATGAAATCGGCTGTGGCGATGGCTCTATCGCAAAGCTCCTGGACGAGCAGGAGGTTCGTCTCACTCAGGAGCAGTGGTTTTATTTGATGACGTTGGGAGGAAAACAGCTTGCGTGACTGGATGCTCGTGGGCGCATACGCCTGCATTATTGTAGCAATGGCGCTGATAATTTGGGACATATGGGATAGGAGAAGGAAGAAATGAAGAAATATGAGCTTACCTCTGATACGAAAATTGTTTTTGGACACATCCTATATCGCATCAAGGCGCTTTCCTCGTTTGGGTGTGTTTCCGCTGGAGATTTAGGAGGTTTTTGGAAAGCGAGAAAAACCTAAGCCAAAATGGCGACGCCTGGGTGTACGGCGACGCCAGGGTGTACGGCGACGCCAGGGTGTACGGCGACGCCAGGGTGTACGGCGACGCCAGGGTGTACGGCGACGCCAGGGTGTACGGCGACGCCGAGGTGTCAAAAATTGGTTCTATATTTTGGATCGGGGCTGTTGGCTCTCGAAACGATACAGCAACATTTTTCCGGTGTACGGATGGAGTTGTTCGGGTTACCTGCGGCTGCTTCTTTGGAAATCTTGATGAGTTTGCGAAGAAGGTCCGTAAGACTCATGGGGATAACGACCATGCAAAGGTCTATATGTTGGCTATTGACATGGCAAAAATCCGTATTAGCACTGAAAAGGAGAAAACAGAAGAATGAGAACACGAGAAGAGCGCCGCCAGAGGGCCCGAGAGGTCCGGTGGATGATCGGAGTAGGAGCAATGCTCTGCTTGACCTTCTGGGGCGGTATGGCATTTGCCTTTTGGGTCATGGGGAAATAAACGGAGGAAGAGAGCATGCGAGAGATCAAGATTTTAACATTGAGCCTCAGAAATTTTAAGGGGTGCGAAACGCTGACGCTGGACTTTGGCGGCCAGTCCGCTTCCATCTATGGGGATAACGCCACAGGAAAGACTACGATCTATGACGCCCTGACGTGGCTCCTGTTTGGAAAGGACAGCCGGGGCCGCGGCGACTTTGAGATCAAACCCCTTGGACCGGACAACAAAGTGAAGGACCATGCTGCCGTAACTTCTGTGGAGGCTGCACTGCTCACAGACGGGATCGAGACCAGGCTGAAAAAGACCTACTTTGAAAAGTGGTCCACAAAGCGCGGAAGTGCCACAGAAACCTATGACGGCAACACAAGCGAATATTTTGTGGATGAGGTTCCAGTCAAAAAATATGAATTTGAGCAGCGTGTCGGATCGATCGTGGACGAAGAGCTGTTTCGGGTCCTGACAAATGTATCTTGGTTCTGCGAGGGGCTGGACTGGAAGAGTCGAAGAAAAGCCCTGTTCCAGGTTTGCGAGGTCCCGGACGATAGGCTCATCATGGCGGAGAATCCGCAGTTTTCCAGCCTGCTTGACAGCGCGGGCGCACTGAGCTTAGATGACTACAAAAAGAAGCTAACTGCCCAGCGCAAGGCTCTCAATGGAGCCCGGAATACAGTCCCGGCCCGGCTTGACGAACAGCGGAGGATCATAGACTCCCTTTCGACCATGGATTTTGAGGAAGTCCGAGAGCAGAGGTCGGCGAAGTCTGCGCAGATGGATCAGCTTACGGGAGAACTGCTTAAGCTGGACCACGGGGCGCTCCTGGACAGCAAACGAAATGATCTAATCAGGCTTCAGAACGAGCTTTCCGCCCTCGTGAACGAGAACAATGCTTACAGACAGAGCCAGACCTTTCCGGCAGAGGACAAGCGCCCTCAGATGCAGAAGGACCTGGATCGGGTACAGAGAGAAATGGTCCGATGGTCTCAGCTGGCCTCCAATGAAAAAGAGCTGATCCAGAGCCTGAACGAGCGGATTGAGAAATGCCGGGAGCGCTGGAAAGAAGAAAATGAGAAGCAATTTGATGGAGCGCAATGCCCTACGTGTGGGCAGGATCTGCCCCAAGCGCAAATGGAGGCAGCCCGCGGGAAATTTCTCCAGGAGCGTGAGCGCCGAAAAAAAGAGGCGGTGGAGCAGGCAGATCTTCTAAAGCGAGATTTAGGGGCGGCAGAGGCGCGCCGGGAGCGTTACATCCAGGATGCGGTAGACGCAGAGTGCGAAGCATCCCGTATCTCAGATGAACTGTCTGCTTATGTCCCAGCCGCAGCGCCCACGATTGAAGATATGCCGGGTTACTCTGACAAACTCGGAGAGCTTCAAGGCGCGATCCTCGCCGCAAAAGCAGAGATCCAGGATATATCAAGCGAGACGTCTGCGATCCGGGAGGAGATCGGAAGAAAGATCCAGGCTCTGCGGGTCGAGGTAGACCAGCTTGATAGGGAGCTCGGCAAGGCCGGGACTCTGGAGTTTGCCAAGGCCAGAGAGACAGCCCTCCGTCAGGAGGCTCAGAGAGCCGCTGAGGAGATGGAGGCGATAGACAGGCGGCTGTTTCTCTGCGAGGAGTTTGCTCGCTTTAAGGTCCAATTTATTGAGAGCGGGATCAATCAAAAATTTGGACTGGCCCGGTTTCGCCTTTTCCGTGAACAGGTCAACGGCGGGCTGGATGATTGCTGCGAGGTCATGTACGATGGCGTCCCATACAGCTCCCTGAATAACGGGATGAGGATCAACATTGGGGTCGATGTCATCCGCACGATCTCTGAACACTATGGGATCAGAGTCCCCCTTGTGGTTGATAATGCTGAGAGTGTAACAAGGCTTCTGGATGCTGGGACACAGGTGATCCGGCTTGTGGTCAGCGAGTCAGATCAGGAATTGAGGTGCGAATATGGCGCTTAAGGTCAAAGATAGAGCAAAGCCAAAACTGCCCCCGGTAGAGCCCGGCGTTTATCTCGCAGTCTGTGTGGGGGTCATCGACTTAGGAGAGCAGTATAGCGAGAAGTTCAAAAATTACCGAAATGAAGTCCAGTTTGTCTGGGAATTGGCCGGAGAAACAGTAGAGGTGGATGGAGAGCAAAAGCCGCGGCAGCTCTCCAGGACCTTCAGTGTTGCGGCCAGCAAAAAGAGCAACCTTCGAGGATTCCTCGGCGGATGGAACGGCGTGCAGTACAGTGATGAACAGTTCCAGGATCTTGATTTGTTCGGACAGGCCGGGAGGCCCTGCCAACTCAATGTTGTCCTCAATGATACAGGAGAATACGCAAACGTGGACAGCGTGATCCCCCTCCCCAAAGGAGTTCCGGCCCCGCAGGCAGTCTCCCCTACGATACTCTGGAATATGGATGAGTGGTCGGATGAGAAATTTTCTGCCCTCCCGGATTGGGTCCAGGAAAAAATCAAAAAGTCTACTCAATATCAGAAAGACCACACCCCAACGGACTCGGTCGATTTTCCTGTGGAGACATCAGGGCCCCAGAGGGACGGGGGGTGCCCGATTTGAGGTTTATCCCCCTGGCAAGCTCCAGTCACGGGAACGCATACCTCCTGGATGATGGAAAGACGTGCCTCCTGATCGAGTGCGGGGTGAGTTACAAAAAGCTTCAACGCCTGACCGGCTTTGGAGTCTCCGGCATCATTGGATGCTTGATCTCACACGAACATCACGATCACGCCGGATGCTACGAACAGCTCATCAAAAGTGGCATTCCTGTCTATGCCAGCCGAGGGACAGCGGAGGCCCTTGAGTGTGACTTGTTCGAGATACTGGAAGACAGAGAGCGCGTAACGATAGGGAGCCTTGAAGTCCTCCCCTTCCCGACCTTTCACGACGCAGCAGAGCCGATGGGTTTCTTGGTTCGCAGCCAAAGTGACGGAGAAAAACTGGTATTTGCCACAGATACTGTAAATCTTGGCTATCAGTTCCCGGAGGTCAACATAGCGGCGATCGAGTGCAACTACGATGAGAACATCCTATCCAGGGCGGAACGGATGCCGGAAAAGGTGCGTCACCGGATCACAAACAGCCACATGTCCGTGGTCCGGGCATGCCTCTGGCTGGAGCGTCTGGACAAAAGCCGATTGAAGGAAGTTTATCTAATGCATCTCTCTGATGCATGTTCCGATGAGCGCAATTTTCATCGGATGGCACAATGTGCGGTGGGCAGCTCCGTCAGAGTAATGATCTGCCCAAAAGAAAAGAAGTGACTGGCGGGGGGGCTGGATGGCTCTGGTCCCTCCCATAGAAAGCGGGTGATAGGATGGCGGGACGCCCGAAGGAGGGCATCGAGTTCTCAGGATGGGCGGCGGACGTATTTGAAGACCCAAAGATAGACAAACTGATCGACGGCCAGGGTGCGGCTGGATTTACGATCTACTTCTATCTTTGCCAAAGGGCTTTCGGGCTCCACGGATACTTTTTGCCATGGACCTGCGATGATGCCGCGAGCACCGCGAGAAGGATAGGCGGCGGAGTTGGGTCAAAGACAGTACAGGATACTGTTGGGCTGTGCTTGCGTATTGGCTTGTTTGACCGCATGCTGTACGAGGGGCACGGAATACTTACGAGCAGGGGTATTCAGCGGAGCTTTGTCCCGGCGCTGAGGCGTCGGAGGGTAAAGTCTGTCATAGCCGATTATTGGCTTTTGGATGCCGACGAGAGCGCCGGTCTGGTTTTCATACCCAAAAATGAGCGGTGACCGCCATTTGTCGCTTGCAAATGCCCATTTGCGTGCTGCAAATGACACATAGGATAGGATAGGTATAGGAATAGGATAGGTAGCACTCTAAAACCTATAGTCCCTACTTCTAACGGGGGGCGTTCTACCGGAAATCTATCGATAGAAGAAGAGAGATCGCCTCAAGAACTGCCCGCCCCCACCCATTTAGGAGAAAAAACTGATGGAATACAACGATGTTGAAAAGTTGTTCAGTCTACTGGAGCATCTTTACCAAGGGAAGAAAAAGTCAAGAGATAAAGTGACGGTCGCCATCTGGCATGAAGTGTTTAAGCCGTGGAGTTATGAGCAGGTCAGGGATGCAGTGATCAGGAGGTCCAGGGAAAAGAAGTTCATGCCGGACCAATCAGAAATCGCTGAATATCTCCCAAGGGCCGATGGAGGGTCTAAAATGGGGAGGCCCCGGCCGCCGAGCGAATGGGAGAGAAGGTGCCTGGAACAGTCGATCAGGTGGCAGGAACAGTGGCACGAGGACCTGCAAAGGCGCGGCCTTCCAACGATGCGAGAGGCATTGGAGCGCGGAATGTCCCTTCCGGAATGGAGGGCAACGTTGATAGAAGCTGGAGTGTGGAAATAGAAGATGAGAGCAGATACAAACGAATTGATCTCGCTGGAAGATACGGTTCTAAGCGAGGGTCTAGAAGCACTTAAAGAGCGCCGCCGTCTAAGAACGATCACTGCTGAGCAGGAAATGGCAAAGAGAGGAGCCATGATCTATGAGTACGACCGGAGAAAAAGAATGGCGGAGGGCACCGAAAGGCTGGCAAGGTGGTACGCAGATCTCCGCAAAAATATCGAAGCCGCCCAAAACCGCTACAGGAAAGAGCGGACCCTTGAGGCAGCTGACATGTTATCGGATGTTCTGGATGGGATGGTAAGACATGCATGAAAATCCATGTTGGACCTGTCAGAAAGCATGCGGAGGTTGCTCCTGGAGCCGCAGCTTTTCTCCGGTGCCGGGCTGGAGGGCCAACAAAACGAAAAAACGAGGACAGGGCGGCACAAAGGGCGGCTACATAGAGAGCTACTACATAAGGTCGTGTCCGGAGTATGATCCAGAGCCAAAGCGGGATATCCCGGAAGAGAAAGGCGGCCAAAGGCTCAAATATGATATCGACAAGGTGATGTTGTTGACCAGGGCCGGAATGACAGAGGCGCAGGCCGGAGGTCGATTTATGTCCCGCTCAGCTGAAGATCAAGTTTGAAATCGATGACGGGAAATGCCCGCCGGAGGGAGAGGAGGACACCTGATGGACATTGAGAAACTTAAGCGTTGCCTAAAATGTTGTGCCGATGATAACTCAAAGGCGTGTAATAAATGCGAATTAGAATATGGCGAAGAAGAATGCCAAAACCTTTGTGGATATGCCGCCACCGCCCTCTCCACGCTCCAGGCCGAAAACGAGAAGCTGCGGGACGAAGTAGAGCGGCAAAGGAGGAGCGCAGACAATAGGCAACACCTCTATGAAAATGCAGAACGGGCATACATGAAAGTTCTGGCCGAGCTGGAGCAGGCGAAGCGGGAGCAGAGCAGAATCCCAGAAGGTTATGCCCTGGTCAAATTAGAATTACTGGAGGAACTAGATAACTTCCGGGACCTCGGCCCCATTGACCGCCTCCGGGAACTCAAAAAGGCTGACGATGAGGGGCGGTGCGTGGTGCTGCCATTCAAACCTCCGAGATGGGTTTATGTGTGCAGTACACGCTTCCCAAAACCGGCACAAGCCCATTATGCAAGCGCCATCAATGTTTTGCAGGATATGGACAAAGGGTGTGTATTTGGAGATACCCAAGAAGAAGCAGCGGCCGCACTACGGAGGGAGCAGGATGGATAATTATTTCAGTTCAAAAGACATTCTCGACAAGGCCATTGGAACTGATGCCTATTTCCAAATCAAATCTATTCTTTTTAGCCTGAAAGCCGCCGACGTTGCGGAGGTCAGGCACGGGAGATGGATTTTTGAACCTGGAAAAATCCCGTATTGTTCGGAGTGCAAAAAGTACAGCGACGATGGAGACAAGGGTGCTACTTTCTGCCCGTGGTGCGGCGCTCGCATGGGCGAGGAGGACGAGCATGAGGCTGATTGATGCAGATAAATTACCACTTGATATTATGCCGGAGGATGTAGATAAGGCCCCCACCATCGACGCCGTGCCTGTGGTCAGGCGCCAAGAATGTAAACATAAAAATACAACAGCTTGCCCAGCTTATGATGCCCCATTCATGCGTACCAGTTTGCGGATTAAGTTTTGTAGTGAGGGCAAGCGGAAGGAGGGCGACCATGTACGGAATAACTGACAAGAAAATTACCCATATCATCGATGAAGCATATAATTTTCCTACGAAATATCCATGTAGCACATGCGACCATGGATGGGGCAGCTTGGGCACAGAAGGAATAAAATCATGTCACGAAACATGCCAGGAATTACAGGCGTGGGAAGCTGCAAAACGAAAGGAGGAGGCCAACATGGACAAGCCGAGAATTTGTGAGGTGCTGGGTGACGAATTTGAAAAAATCTGTGAGGCAGTACATAACGAATGGTGGGAAGAGAAGAAACGCCAGGGAATTGATGACCATCCCGATATGCTCCCGTACCAAGAACTGCCGGAGAATGTCAAAGAGTATGACCGCGTGACTGTACGACGTGTTTTGGAGGCACTGGGCATCAAGTATCCACGCAAGCCCCACTTCACCCAGCAGGAGGTGGAATCAGCAAAGATAATTAGCGTGCTGTTCCCCGAAGCAACACACATTGAGCGGTTGCGAGGCAGTAAAGTTTTAGGCATAACTGGAGCCGAAGATGGGTGGATTGCAGATATTGAAAGCTCGCTATTTCCAGAAATCAAGTCAGGTCAGTCCGTCACCCTTGACGAGATCATCGGAGGTGTGGAATGAGCGAAGAAAATTTTGCAGTGCCAGACGAATATTTGGTCAGCGTTTTTGGAGATCGGCCAGACATGGTCCAACACCCGCCCCACTACACCGCCGGGTCTGTCGAGTGCATAGACGCGCTAGAGAGCATGGTCATGGGATACCAGGACACAGTGCAGGCCGGTCTGGCATGGCAGGCGGTCAAGTATATCTGGAGGTCTCCGCTCAAAGGAAATCAAGCACAGGACCTGGACAAAGCACTGTTTTATCTGAATAGGCTGAGAGAGAAGGTGAAGGAATGAACGTTATCGAAAACGACGTTCGAGCCCTGGTGGACAAGGAGCTTACCGCCGCCAACGAGCGGTTCCCGCAGTTTCATTCGGCGCATGAGGGATATGCGGTGATTCTGGAAGAAGTGGAAGAGTGCGAGGGCGAATTTGATGCCATGCAATATTGCCTGAATTGCTTATGGAGACAAACAAAGTGCAACGTTCCAACAGAGCCAAAAGAACTACAAAACGCCGCAGTCCGACTTGCCTGCGAGGCCATCCAGGTTGCGGCCATGTGCCGGAAGTTTATGGGGATGGAGGGCGGACAATGAAAGAGTACAAGCTCCAAGTCCCTGATGATACGGTTGGCATATCAATCACGACTTTTCGACAGACGAAAAATAAGAAGCTGTTTTCCAGAAGCTTTAATGTCGAAGCTGCTTTAGAGACCTACATCCTTGACTTAATGGACGAGGAGGGATAGCCCTTGAACGAGTTCCCGGAGAGGCTGAGGAGAATGAGAGAGAGGAACCGCTTGAGCCGATATAAACTCTCTGATTTATGCGGGATATCGCCTGACCAAATCAGAAGGTATGAACTTGGAGAGAGAAAGCCTGGAGCGGATGCACTAGAGGCAATAGCTGACTATTTCGAAGTATCAACAGATTACCTGCTTGGTCGGACAGATTATCCGTGTGTAGTTAAACCTTTATCGTCTCATAGAAGAATTTGATAATTCCTCCTTTTTGAGGAATCACAATCTGAATTTATGCGACAATGGGAGCATGGGGGCATACCCTGTGCTCCCTATCTCTTTCTCCTTCCTATACCCGGCAGTCGGCCTCCTGCTGCCGGGAATATATGCCTCTCCTCGCCGCATGAGGCGGGCGGTGGCACCAAAAAAGAAAAGGTGAAGAAGTATGAATTTGATGCAGGGCGACTGCTTGGAACTGTTGAAAGACATTCCAGACTGCAGTGTGGATATGGTGCTGACCGACCCACCGTATGGAGTAATAGAGAAAAGCACTCACGATTTGAAGGGGTGGACGGACAAAAAAATCACTTGGGACATACCGCTCAGCGCCGATTTAATTTTGGGTGCATGCAATAGGGTTTTGCGGCCAAACGGAAAATGTGTATTGTTTTCGATTGACCCATATACAACACAACTCATTTGTTCTGCGCCAAAATCTATGCCGTTTTCATATCGTGGCATATGGCTAAAAAATAATGCCGGAAATGTTCTTGGATGCAAGAAAAATCTTGTAAGCTATTTTGAGGACATTCTTATTTTCTCAAAAAACAGCGGGTTTGCTTTCTATGACTTTGAAAATACAAATCCGTTAAGGAATTGGTTCAGGCAAGAATTCCAAAGGGCCAACATCTCGTCAAAAAAGTGCAAAGAACTTCTTGGCAACCAAATGTACTCACATTATTGTACTGACGGATTTCAGTTTTGCATTCCCACAAGAGAAAACTATAAGAAGTTGCAAAGTACCGGTTTTTTTCAGCGTGACTATGAAGAAATAAAAAGCGAAAATGACGAATGGGTTGCAAAAACCAAATCAAAACGCAAAGAGTATTATTTGAAAATGAATGAAAAATATCCGTCGGTATTTAATTTGCGGGACGGCCAAAAATCTAAGCCCAATGTGTTCTCATACAAAAAGGAAATCGAACGATTTCACCCCACTCAAAAGCCAGTCGCATTGTTGGAAGATTTGGTCAGTACATATAGCAATCCCGGCAACGTGGTTTTGGATTTTACAATGGGCAGTGGTAGCACTGGCGTTGCCTGTGTCAACACGGGCCGAAAATTCATCGGCATGGAGTTAGACCCCGGATATTTTGAGACGGCTAAGCAGCGCATTAAGGAAGCGCAGAAACAAGTTGTGATGTGACCCGCACAGCGGATTACATACAGGCCCGCGGAAAGCCTGACCAAACCCGCAGCATACCCCGAAAGGGGTATATATGCCGTGCCCTGTTGCACGAGACGGGGACGGGATCAAAAGTTTTTACATGAGGTGGTGAGCATGGCTGCACGGCTGACGGATAAGCAGAAAAAGAAAATCATTGCTGACTATGTGCAGCTGGGCAGTTATAACGCTGTTTCGAAGATCAACGGTGTATCCGCTACCACGGTAAAGAACATTGTTTTGAAAAGTGCGGATTTTGTGGAAAAGTGTGAGCAGAAAAAAGAGGAGAACACCGCCGACATTCTGGCATATATGGAGAGCCGCCGAAAACAGGTCTGTGACATTATAGAGATTGGTCTTGCTGTGCTTCCAGAGAAAATTCGGATGGCAAAAACAGCTTCCGAAGTTACAACGGCTTTGGGAACGCTGATTGACAAATTTACGGCGAATACAGAGCCAAAGCAGGACATCCACCCTCTGTTGCGTGACATGTACGAATCGAGGAAACAATGAGCCTTTCCACAAAGCAAATAGATTTTCTGAATCGCCCATTTGACCGGACGCTGGATGTGGCGGAGGGAACGCCCAGAAGCGGTAAGACCACAGCCTGCATCCTCAGATTCTATGACTTCTTAAACACCTCCAAGGACAGTAATTTCTTGGTGGTCGGCGCATCACAGCAGCAAGCGTTTCGGCTGGTCATGGATGGAGACGGGAACGGTCTGACCCATTTGTTTGGAAGACAGGCGCATTTGAAGCACGACGACCACGGCGACCACCTGGAGGCGCTGACCTGCGCCGGCCTGAAAAAAATCTACTACAAGGGCGGGGCCAAGGCAGACAGCGACAAGGCTATACGTGGTCTCTCTCTGGGCGGGGTATATTTTTGCGAGATCGACATCCTGCACATGAACATGATCCAGGAGTGCTTCCGCCGGACATATGCCGCACATATCCGATGGCACCTGGCTGACCTGAACCCACCCGCGCCCATGCATCCAGTTATTACAGATGTGTTCGATGTGCAGGACACTCGATGGACCCATTGGACAGTTGACGACAACCCAATCATCACGCCGGAGCGAAAAGAAGAGCTGCGCCGGACTCTGGAAAGAAACCCATATCTCTATCAACGGGACTGGCTAGGAGAGCGATGCATCCCGCAGGGCGTGATTTACTCTATGTTCGACCCCAAGAAACATGTCTTGCCTCGGCTGCCAGATGACGCCCGCCTCATTGAGATGTACTTTTCCGGAGACGGCGGCCTGACGGATGCCACGAGTGTGTCCTGTAATCTGGTATGCCGGACAAAGAAAGGGATTGCCCTGTACCGTGTAGCAAATTGGTACTATGACGGCGGCAACAAGGCCATGAGCGTGCAGGCCCGGGAGCTGGCTGGAAAGTTCGCGCCATATTGCCGCAACCGCTGGAATATGCGGGAGGACGCATGGTATATCGACCCAGCATGCAAGGCGCTGCGCAAGGAGCTGGAACTATACGGGATCGATGCACTCAACGCGGATAACAATGCGCATGATATACGTGGAAGCACCAAAGGAATCAAGGTCGGGATCGAGTACACACAAAACATGATCCAGGACGGGTGCTTCTTCCTGGTAGATGACGAAACATACGGCCATATAGATTTCCTGAAAGAAATTGGAATGTACTGCGTGGATGAGCACGGGAACCCAGTAGACGCTTACAACCACGCAATGGATGAGCTGCGGTACTCCATAAACCACTTTGTTAAACAGTACATGTATTGAGGGGGTGTACCCTACGGGATTTGTAAAGAACATTCTGCTCTACCTAGCTCAGAAGGTAGGGTTAGAGTTGCAGGACAAGCCCATATATCGGGATGATTACAGCGATATGGGGAATATCTCCGTGACAGCGGTCATTGCAAACAAGGTGGCAACATTAGCCATGCAGGACAGCACCATCACCATTGAGGGAGAGAGCGCCCGAGCAAAATTTCTACAAGGGTTTCTGGACTACTACCTGGGTGATCGCATGGATGTGGCGGCGGAGGTGGCCCTGGGGACCGGGGACTGTATCGTCAAGCCATACACCGACGGAAAACGCCTGGGCGTGGACGTCGTTAAAAACGGGGACTTCGCTGTGTGCGAATCCATTGGAAACGATATTCTTTCCTGCATTTTGAAGGTCGGAGAGATCAAAAACGAGTCAGGCCTGTATCAGCGGTACGAGGTCCAAATGGTAAAAGAGGCGCAGACTGAGAGCGGGCAGGAAACCAGCGCGCTCATCATCCGCAACATCGCTTTTAAGGGCAATTCCGAAATTCCACTGGGTCAGGTGCCCGCCTGGAAGGACATCCCCGAGGAGCAGATTATCCCCAACGTAGACCGACCTCTGTTTGGCCGATACAAGTCGCCCACAGTCAACCGGGCGGATGTGAATGGTGTGAACGGCGTGAAGATCACAGCCGGGGTGGACGGTCCCATGGCAAAGGCCGTGGAGGCGTATGAGCGCTTCAACCGGGAGTACAGCGCCAAGGAGACCATGATCTTTGTCGACAAGACCTTGTTGGTAAAGGACGAAAACGGGAATGTGCTGCTCCCGCAGGAAAAACGGCGCTTTTTACAGATGATGCGCGGCGCGGGGGACAACTCAACCCCCGGCAAGCTGATCCAGGAATTTTCCCCAGAGATACGGGGGGCGGACCTAGAGGTCGGTATCACCGTCAACAACAAGATGGTGGAGCTTCTGTGTGGGCTGTCTCCTGGGATATTGACACCGCCAACCACGTCCTATGCCACCGCCACAGAAATGCGGGCGGCTCTCAATTCCACCTTCGCGGTCATCACCAAGTTCCGTCGGGCGCTGGAACACGGGACGGATGATCTGCTCCGGGCAGTGGATGTGATCGCGAACTACAATAATTTGGCTCCGATAGGGGATTGGGATACGCAATATGATTGGTCGGCCTCCTACATCGAGCAGCTGAACGAGCACTTCAACCAACTGACGGTGGCCGAGGGAATTGGAGCCGTGGACAAGGCAGAGGTCCGGGCCTGGATGATGGATGAGGACTACGAGACCGCAAAGGCCAGAGTGGAAGAGATCGCAGAGGAGACCGGGAGCCAGTACATGAAGGAGGCGGCTTTTCAGCCGGTAATCAATGAGCCGACTGCTGAATGAGTCCTGGCTTGAGGGTCTGCCAGACAACATCGTAGAGAACATGGAGGCCCTGAACAACTATGTAGTCCAGAGAATCTGTGAACGAATCCGAAAAATTGGAGATATTGGCGCGGCGGATGCTCACCGCCTAAAAACAGCTATTGAGTACGCTGGGGCAGACTTCAAGGCCATTGAAAAAGAAATAGCCCGCATTATGGGCATGAATCAGCAGGAAGTAGAAAAGCTGTTTGAGGAAGTAGCAGAGGAAAATGTAGAGTTTGCCAACACCTACTACAAGGCCAGAGACATGGATGAGCTCCAGGGCTATCGATCCCGTTCGGCGCTGTTCTCATTCGTAGATGCCGCAAAGCGTCAGGCCCTGGACGGCACAGCCAATATCTCCAACACTTACATGATTGGCTTCAGACGTGGAAAGCAAACCATTCCGCTGCGGGAGTATTACATATCCACGATTGACCGGGCTATTACCTATGTACAGACTGGAGTTGTGGACTATCAGAGCGCCATGCGCTCAACGGTCAAGGAGATGGCCCGGAGCGGTCTCCGCCGGCTGACATGGGAAAGCGGATACTCCCGCCGCCTGGATTCCTCCGCCCGCATGAATATCCTAGAGGGAGTGCGGAGGCTCAATAGCCAGATGATGGAGGAGACCGGACGGGAGTTTGGAGCCGACGGTGTGGAGATCTCCGCCCACGGCCTCTGCGCCCCCGACCACAGGGACATCCAGGGCAAGCAGTACAGCAAAGAGGAATTTGAGCGGCTGAACCGGAGGCTGGAACGGCCCATTGGGACACTCAACTGTCAACACTTTGCAACTCCTATTGTTTTGGGGGTATCCAAGCCAGTCTATAGCCGAAAAGAGCTGGCAGATATCAACAAACGTTCCACAGAAGGAATTGAGTATAAGGGCCAGAAGATGAGCCGCTACGAAGCCAGCCAGAGACAAAGACAGATGGAGACCGCTATCCGCTATGCAAAGGACGAGCGAGACGCTATGGTGGCCGCAGGGGACAAGTTGGGAGCCACGCAGGCCCGGAAGAAATCGGCAGCGCTGAGTGCAGAGTACAAGAGGTTTTGCGAACAGGCTGGGCTCACACCCAGGCCGGAAAGGACGAGGTCCATGACGGGGCCAACGGTGCAGAGAGTCTAATGGTTAATATGAGAAAAACCATCAACTACCGATGAATACTCGGCGACTGATGGCTCATTCTCAGTTAGATTTCTGCACACTTAGCAATATCTGCGCGGATAAGGCTCTTGATATATCCGGCTTTGCTGGGAACACTGTTCAATCTCTGAATAATGTCTTGTTCTGTGGTTTCCACCAACCGGACCGTCAATATCTTTGTGTGCGCCTTGTGATAACGGTCCTGCGGAGTTTCTTTCCGTTCTTTAATGGGTATCGGCCCCTTTCAAAAGGTTGGGGCCGGTTCCCCGGCCCCGTGGTGATTACTGCTGGGAACCTGTGATATAGGCATCGATCAGCTTCTCCAGCTCGGCGGCGGTGTAAGTCTTATCCGGGTCTTGCTTCAAAATTCGGAGTAAGTCATACGCCATAGCCTTTTGAACATCCTTGCGCTCGTTTTCAGTAGGCATTTAATTTTCCCCCTTTCTGATTATAGTATATCATAGGTATATACCTACGTCAAGAGAAATTTCAAATTATTTTGATAAAACCCGCACCTGCGGATTTTATACAACATTTGACCGGCCCGAAGTCGAGAAACTACGGGGCCACAGTGGAAGCGACCCACGAGAAAAAAGCGAAGTGGAAAAGGAGATACCATGACAAGAGACGAAGTAAAGAGCATCATCAAGGACATTACCGACGAACAGCTCAATGGACTGATGGATCTGAATAGCCGGGACATCGGCAAGGCGAAGGGCAAGTCTGACGACCAGAAGGCCGAACTGGAAAGCCTGCGGACGCAGCTTGCCGAAAAGGACGAGACCATTGCCAATCTAGAAAAGGCCAAGGGCGATGCCGCCACCATACAGGCAGAGCTTGACAAGTACAAGCAGGCCGAAGCGGAGCGGGCCAAGGCGGAGAAGGAAGCTCAGATGGATGCTATCCTCACGCAGACCGCAGAGAGCGCCCTGGAGGGCCGGGAGTTTGTCAACGAGTACACCCGCGCTCACTTCCTGGGGGAGCTGAAGAAGGCCATCCAGGACCCATCCAACAAAGGCAAGAAGCCCGCTGACCTGTTCTCCGACATGACCAAGGACGCGGACGGCGTGTTTAAGAACCCCCAGCACGAGCCTTTGAAAATCGCCGGAGTGACCAAGAGCGACACAAGCGGCAACATGACCAAGGACCAGATTATGAGCATCAAAGATGCGTCTGAGCGTCAAGCCGCTATTGCCGAACATTTAGACCTATTTAGAAAGGATTGATAACATTATGGCAGCAAAAGAGAATCTGACAAAAACCTCTGATATTCAGTCTACCGCACGTGTCATCGACTTTGTGACCCGCTTTGCCCGCAATTGGGAGCATCTGCGGGAGATTTTGGGTATCATGCGCCCCATCCGAAAGGAACCCGGTGCGATCCTGAAGAGCAAGACTGCCTCTGTTACCCTTCAGAGCGGGAACGTTGGAGAGGGCGAGGAGATCCCCTACTCCAAGGCTACAGTCATTGAGACCCCCTATGAGGAAATGACTGTGGAGAAGTATGCCAAGGCTGTGTCTATTGAGGCCATCAAGACCTATGGCTATGACGTGGCCGTTGGCATGACTGATGATGCGTTTCTGTATGAGCTTCAGGACAACGTGACCAGACGCTTCTACGCTTACTTGAACACCGGCAAACTTGCCAGCTCCGAGACTACTTGGCAGAGAGCCCTTGCCATGGCGAAGGGCCTAGTAATCAATAAGTTCAAGCAGATCCATCGGACCGTCACCAATGTGGTGGGCTTTGCCAACGTGCTGGACCTCTACGACTATCTGGGCGACGCCAACATCACCGTACAGACCGCCTTTGGCTTTCAGTATGTGCAGAACTTCATGGGTTTCTCCACCGTATTCCTGCTGTCTGACGAGGAGATCCCCCGCGGTCGCGTGATTGCCACCCCTGTGGAAAATATCGTCCTCTATTACGTGGACCCGTCCACCAGCGATTTTGCCCGGGCTGGTCTGGTCTATACCACGGACGGCGAAACGAACCTGATTGGTTTCCATGTGGAGGGCAACTACCACACCGCCGTGTCTGAGAGCTTTGCCATCATGGGCATGACCCTGTTTGCGGAGTATCTGGATGGTATTGCGGTCATCGATGTGGACAGCACTCCCACCCTTGGGACGCTGACGGTTCAGAGCGCGGCGGGAACCGATTCCGGCGACACCAAACTGACTGTTACCCCGGCGAAGGAGACGGCGACCAATGTCTATAAATACAAGACCGATCCCTCTACGGCTCCGGTAGTTACTTACGGTCAGAGCGTACGAAACTGGACTACTTGGGATGGTGTGTCTGACATCACCGCCACCACTGGACACAAGATCACCGTGGTCGAGGCGGACAGCACCTATAAGGCGCAGAACGCCGGAAACGCCACTGTGGCCCCTAAGACCTAATGTGAAGGGGGGAAGGCATGATGTGTGGCTATATCACCTATGACCAATATAAGGCGCTTGGGGGGGAAGCTAATGCATCCGCCTTCCCCCGCCTTGAAATTTTGGCAAGGAAAAAGCTGGATTACTGGACGCAAGAAAGAATCAAAGAATCAGATGAGGATATCCGTCTTTGTATGGTGCTCATCATTGATGCCATGAATAAGGTTAAAAGTGGGCTTGTCAATATAGCAAGTACCAGCAACGATGGCCTGACTGTCAACTATGCCTCCGCTAAAACAGAGGATCAAATGATGGGCTCTGTATATGACCAAATTGTGGAGATACTTCCCGTTGAATTGGTCAGCTTGGAGGTGGGCACATGACCCCTTTATTTCGTGAGACCGTGACTATCCTGAACCGACGAGCGCCGGAAGACGGGAACGGCCTGGATTTCTGGAAGAAAACCGTGCTGACCGGCTGTGTGTTTGTCCGTACCACCGTTAGAAGTGTTTCAGGTTCCGATGTATCTATAGGGCAGACGGTGACCGTCCGCATCCTGGAATCGCCGGATTATCATCCCTACCAAGAGTGGAAGGGAAACATGAAGGGATTCACGGCCTCTGTCGGTGACATCGTGGTACATGGGAAGGTGACGGAGGACGTAAACCCGAACAATATACGGGCATTGATGGGGAAATACGAGTCCATGACCGTCCGATCCGTCCGAGACAACACGGGACTCCCGCTTGGTCACATCCATTTGGAGGGCGTATGAAGATCAGTGTTGAGGTTTTTAATCCGAAGAAAACCTTCAAGCGCATTTTTTCGGATGATGTCAGGAAATACGCCCATACCCGACTGCACGCCTATTGCTCTCCCTACGTCCCAATGGACAGTGGTGCACTGGACCAGACGGTAGATATCACCCCTAACTACGTCCACTATAAATCTCCATATGCTCATTTTCAATGGGAGGGCAAGGTATTTGTAGATGAAAGGGGTAGCACTTACGCAAAACGGAGTACCAGCAAACACGCTACGGATAGACATCTAAAATACTCTCCAGACAAACACCCGCTTGCGACCTCACACTGGGAACAAGCTGCCATGAAAGCCAAAGGCGGCCAACTGGCGGAGGATATCGAACAGTACATCAAGAGGAAGTGACTTTATGGCGAACAAAAACAAGGAAATTTTAGAATTTCTGGAGCAATGCCCCGCCGTAAAGTCTTTTCTCTATTTCAACAGTTCAACGGACAAAGCTGGACGAGTCAGCGTCGAAACCGTGTACAGTGATGTATGGGAAAAGAGATTTGTGCGGAACTCTGGCATTAAGGTCTATGAGTTTGCTGTTGTGCAAATGCTTCCGCAGGATCAGGGGACGAGCGATATCAATGCGGAACAGGCGCAGTCTGTCCAAGACTTTATGGACTGGATCGATGAGCAGAACAGAGCCAAGAACTTCCCCAAATTTCAGGGGTGTCAAGTTTTGAGTATTGAAAATCTACAAAATATGCCGAATCTGGCGGGCGTAAACGAGGCGGGAACGGTCGCTAAGTATATGTTCCAGGTCAGAGTGAGGTACTACACAAAAGGAGTGAAAGCATGAAAGTATCTGAACTGATGGTCGGATATACGCCCGATGATGAATTTGAAGGGTTTGCCACGAATGATGACTGGGTGCTTGCGGTCGGGATCGGAGAGACCACAAGTGAAAAAGACTACACTGTGGTACAGCAGGGTATTGCAGGACTTGACCCGCAGATGAACCCCGTGACTCAGGACAAGCAGTACATCCGAACCGGCCTCTCTACTTCCAAAACTGGGACCCAGCGCACCTTTGCGATCACCGGAGACCGGTATATTGGAGATGCGTTCCAAGATTACTGCTTCGGTATCGGTATTGCCCACGGTGTAGGGCAAAAGGTAGTTGTTCCCTATGTTTATTTCTCTATTCTGACAGGCAAGGGAGAAAAGGGGACGGTTTCTATTATCGTCAATTCTGACGGCGGTGGAAACGCTGGCGAAAATTCTTCTATTTCCATCGACCTGCGGAGCGTTGGGACCGCACCTACTGAGTACACCTATTCTGCCGTATAAGGAGAGAGCGAAATGAACTATAAAGTTTCTATTCTCGGAAAGAATTACGATCTTCCTGCGCGGACGTTGGCAGTAGATGAAAAAATCGAAGCTGTGGCAAAAATCGACCAGGAATACCGCAGCGGGGAGATCACCCGGCGGGAGGCCGTTCAGAGGCTGCATATGTTCGTTGATGAGCTTGCCCCTGGCTCTCTCCCTGATGTGGAAGAGGTGGACACCAACGATCTGATGAGGGCTTGTGAGGATATCATTACAGCCTATGATGCTCCGGCGCGAAAGGCCAGAATTGAAGCGAAGATGGCCGAAGCACGGGAGGCTCTGAATCGGCCCGAGTTACAGAAGCTCCTTGCCCTGTATAATTTGAAGAAATGAGCCTGTATAGGGAGCCGCCTGAAAGCGTTACGGTCCAAGGAAAAGAATACCCCATTGAGACGGATTTTCGCCGGTGGATCGAGTTTCAGGGGATGCTCGTGGCTAAAGAGGATGACGTGAAGAAAGCGGAACGGCTCTGCGGATTTATGGAATCCCTGGGCCTTCCGCCCTCTCAAGAATCACTGGAAGCCATGATGGAATTTTATTCGGCCGCCTCACAGGAAAAGCCGGGAGCAGGCAAAGCACGGTCCCAGGCATTTGATTTTGAACAGGACAGCGAGTTCATTTTCTCCGCTTTCTGGGAGTGCTATGGGGTCGATCTGAGCACGGTCAAATTGCATTGGTGGAGATTTAAGGCGCTGTTTAAGTCCTTGCCACAGGACTGTGAGATATGCCGCATCATGGGATATCGGACAGCTGATATGAAAGATGTCCCAAAGCACCAAAAGCAGTTTTATCGGGAGATGAAAGCGCGGTATGCCTTAAATGGCGGGAATCCCGCATACAGGACCGAACAGGACATGAAGGACTATGTTAAAAGACGATACGAAGAAGCAAGAAGGCATATAGGCAAGAGGTGAGATAGTTGCCAAATGATGGGACTGTAAAGCTGGGCGTAGAGTTTAACAGTGATGATGTAAAAAAAGCGTTTGAAGGCCTGAAGCGTGAAGCTAGAGAAGTTGAAAGATCATTAAAAGAAGTAAACAAAGCCCTCAAACTAGACCCTGGCAATACGGAACTAATTACAGAAAAGCAGAAATTACTTAGCTCAGCTATTGAAAACTCCAAAAAGCAAATATCTCTTCTTGCCAGCGAAATGCAGGAAACCGGCTCTTCTGAAATTGTGGAAAAGGATGCTGACGCATATCAAAGCCTAACTCGCACGCTATCTAGGACAGTAAGCCAGTTAAAGGGATATGAGAATCAACTTAATGATTTAGCAACGCAATCAGAAGCGGCAAGGGCGTCTATTCAAAATTCTTCTGGAGCTGCGGTAGAGCTATCCAATGAATTTCAGCAGGCAGAAAGAAACGCTGATGATCTTGAAGAAACGCTGGGAAGGATATCTGATGCTGCAAGATCCGCCCTCGATGGATTCCAGCAAGCAGAAAACGGGGCTGAGAGCCTTGAAGATGATCTTCAAGACGTTGCGGATGCGGCGGATAAAGCAGAAAAAGAACTGAATGACGTTGGAAATTCTACAGGTAGCGCAGGAGACGGTTTTACAGTCGCAAAAGGGGCTGCTGCTACTTTTGCTGGAACTCTTCTGACCGAAGTTGTGGATGCGGCACTTCAAGTCGCAGAAGCAATTTGGGACATGGATGAAGCCACCGAAGAGTATCGAGAGGCAATGGGACGCCTTAACACCGCATTTGAAACGGCTGGATTCAACGCAGAGATAGCGGATGAGGCGTACAGGGGATTTTATGAAATCCTTGGGGATACAGGGCAGGCAACAGAAGCCGCTCAGCTCTTGGCGCAACTGGCCACCAATGAGGAAGACGTTGCGAAATGGGTGGAAATTGCTGCTGGCGTATATGGTAAATTTGGCGAATCTCTCCCCATTGAATCCTTAATTGAGGCCGCAAATGAAACCGCAAAAACTGGAGAAGTAACAGGCGCACTCGCTGACGCTTTGAATTGGGTCGGCATCAGTGAAGATGAGGTATCGGAGCAGCTTGCTAATATCAGCACCGAAACAGATAGGGCTAGATACCTCATGGATCTGCTCTCTAGGACCTATAGCGATGCAGCAGAAAGTTTTTATGAAAACAATGAGGCAATAATTGCCTCAAGAGATGCCCAGGCGGATCTTGACGAGTCTCTTGGTGTTTTGGGCCAATCTGTTGCAGACTTAAAAGTGGCTCTAATAGATACCTTTGGACCAGCGTTAGGAGATCTCGCAAAAGGAGCGGCTGGATTCATCGATGGTATAGCGGGTGCTGTTAATACACTAGGAGATTGGTTTGATTGGCTGGGAGGAAAAGTCAAGGACTTCTTTTCCTTATTTGGAGGTAAAACAGGATTTAGCGGAGAAAGAGGCTCTGGTTTCGGCGGTGGCTCTTCCCGAATAAATAATGCCCCCCAAGTAGCCACCATGAGTGTTTCGGATGTGGGGGATGTTGCGGATGGTATTAGCGCAACTGCCTCCAAACAGGCTGCAATACCGGAGATAGCTAGCTTCCTCCGCACCAAATCGAGAGATGCAGTGATTTCAGACATTGCAAATTGGATTCCGAGCGCGGCTCAGCGGGTAGAATCAATGAACTCCATGATGGTCCCCGCCTCCGTCTCAGCATCGGTTCCCCGGTCCCAGAGCGAACAGACCGAAAGCGGATCGGGCCGGACCGGCGGTGGGGAGCAGAGAGTAAAGTTGGATATCGGGTTTTATCCCAGAGAGGCGGCAAAGTTCCTCCGACCGTATATGAGGGGCGAAGACAAGCGCACAGGAGAAGATCTGGTGGAGTGAGACAATAATGAGCTATATCTTTACATTGGATGGGACTGGGTACAACGTTGGAGTAGAATCCATTTCCAGAAAAGCGAGAATTGCAGACGGCCAAAATTCAGATGATGCACTCTCAGGATACCATTGGCGCGATTTACAAGGGACTTTTTACGACTATACAATGCAGATCTCTTCGGATGGAATGAGTAGGGAGGAATATGATTCTTTCTACGAAGCACTTACGTCCCCTGTTGACAGCCATGCCGTAGTGGTTCCGTATGGACAAACCACGTTATCGTATGAGGCATATATCGAAATAGTGGAAGATGAAGTGGAGTATATGGATGATGGAACATGCTGGGGAGGGCTGACCGTCACATTTTACGCCAGAGAGCCAAAGAAGGTGCCCACATGAATCAGATTCTTTACAACGGAAAACTATATTCGTCAAAGGACATCTTTTCCGGTAATGTTGGGATCTCCATGTCTCTAAAATCCTCGTCTTTGGAAGCGAATACCCTTTCCGCAGAGGTAAGGGATTCTGGAAATACATTTTCTAATTTTGCCAGAAACACTCCTCTTAAGTGGCTGTATGATGGGCTGCAAAAAGGTATTTTTTACCTTCAAGAGGTAGAGCGTATAGGCCCTGCACGTTACAGCATGTACGCAACCTCGGCCATCGGAATCCTGACTGAAGGAATCCACTACGGGGGGATCTACAACGGGCAGACAGCTCAAACGGTGATCTCTGACATCTGTGGAACCATTCCTTTTTCGATTCAGAACAAATATAAGGATATCAAACTTTACGGGTGGCTCCCGGTATCTACACCAAGAGACAATCTGGTTCAAGTGCTTATAGCAATAGGTGCCTGGGTAAAAACGGATCTAAATGGGGTTTTGCGGATTGAAGGACTTTGGGACGGAATATCAGAGAACATCAATCAAGATTATCTCCTTAAAGGTTCAAAGATTTCGAAAACAGCAAAAATTACCCAGGTAGTGGTTACTGAGCATCAATATGTAGAGGGAGGAGAACAGACAAGTCTATTTGAAGGTGTCACAGCACAAGGC
>UMIW01008574.1_pt1 | contig 42766 bp, 43 predicted proteins | sample 1965881 | NCBI WGS metagenome assembly UMIW01 (sample SAMEA4836135, study PRJEB28245) | human gut metagenome | biome: gut microbiome; material: fecal sample | place: Denmark | collected 2008 | reverse complement strand
TATTATATATTATATTATATATTATATATACTATATAAGCACACATTAAATACTCACACCATTAGAAGTAACTTCCGGATGAAGTTCAATAACAACAAACTTAGCATTAGAAAGAGCATCATTATTAACATCAATAGAAGTAGAAACTTTAAGAGCATTAGCTCCATTACCATATATAAGTTTTTTAGTTCTAAGACTATCAATAGCTCTTGCAATAGTAGCAGTACTTTTATTAATAATTTTAGCAACAGCAATACAAACTTGTCCACTAAGACTGTTATATTTATCATCAATAATATATTTAAGAACTGCAACTTCAGTCTCATTAAGTTTATATACTCCAGCTATAATAGCAATATATTTATCAATAGTAGCAGAATTATCAGTAAATGTAAGTTTAATAATATCATCAGCATTAGCAACATGATTATTAGACTTATCTACATAAATAGCATTACTCTTACGTTTATCAATAATAACTTTCATATCTTCAAATTTTGCATACTAAGATAACAAAAATTATTCAGAATACAAGGATATTTCAAAATTTATTTTATATTTGTATTCATAATAATGTTAATGATGATGTTATGAATAATAGATGTACAGTTAATCCTCAACTTATTATTAAATATGACTTTAAGCATCTTTTTACTTATCGTATGCTTTATCATATTATGGCTTATTATGATACTGATAGTAAAAGAATATTTATAGATAAACAAGATATTGCTTTAAGATATAATAGTAATCATCATTCTGTTAATAATGCTATTAATGAACTTATAGCTAATAAAATTATTACTCCTTATAATTATTATAAAAATCAATATGTAGTAGATACTAAAGTTTTTATTAATTTTTCGAGCAGTTATAATAAATAATGTACAGTTATGAGAAATTATAATGTTTGAAATATAAGATATATGAGAGATTTCTATATGATTTTTAATTGAAGAGAATAAGAAGAAGATATTAAAGGAGATAATAAGACTGATGATTATGATGTTTATGAGAGAGATAAGGGATATATAGATTTTGGTATATAAGAGTGAGATGGGGAGGGTATTATTACGACTCCCCCGGCTGTCGAAGTGCGACTTGAATACCCCCGTCAGATAAATGTTACAACCTCATACAACGACATAAATAATCTTGATGATAAAATATATTATTTTACTTATAATATTTACATTAATATGAAAAGTATTAAACGTATTGTTATTGATGTTCTATTTGTAATGTTTATGATACTATGTATTAGTTGTATAATATATTGTTATTATCAAATGTTTACATTGATATGATAATGTTATAGTATATATTGATATTGTTATTGATATATACTATAATATTATTCTTGTATTACCTCATATTTAACATAATGAATTTTGCGTGGATAGTATGATGCAGGCTACTTGATACGTTATTACTAACAATAATCCTGCCAAGTCGAGTGAAAAGCTCGCTATACAACTATGGCAACTATTAATGCTAAAGTTCAGAACATTCGTGTGTATTCAAATAGTGATTCTATTCGCTATCGTGTTATATTCGACCAATCATTTGATGCTATTGCTCGCAATGCAGACGGTGAGTATGTTGAAACACAAGTTGATTATATCGACTTTGTTCCACGAGTTCTGATTGCTCAATGTCTTAGTATTATTGAAGGTCTTGACCTGATGTACACTAAGAAGAAAGAGCAAGGGTTGCGCAATAATGGTAATGTCGAATTTGGTGCTGCTGAACTTCAAGTTGTTCTTCGTGGTGCTAAAGTCACTATGGAACGTAACAAGTTTGAAGCTGGCTCTGAATACGCTGATGCTGATGGTGTTGCTCAAACACACGAACATGCTGGTTATAACACATCTATTACTGATGTTGTTGTTACAGAACGTATTCAAGCCAAGCTTGATGCTCTAATTGACAAGATGTTCGACTTGTAATCCATACTTGTGCTGGCAATAGCAGACTTCGGTCTGCTATTGCTGGCATTAGTTTTCAAAACCTACCTCATACTATAACATAAAGAATATTGCCTCATATAAACATAATGAATTTTGGAACAATACAAAACCTGTTCAAGCAACTATTAAGAGTTCTAATAAGCGTTTTGTTGATTGTGTCCAAATGTGTTATTAAATATCATAAACTAAAACATATTGTTATTATGAATAAAGAACAAACTAAAGCTCTTATGCTCTATTGTGATATGACTTTTGGTCATAGAGATATATCTATTACTAAATGTATTGATTGTCTTGATGCTGATGCTAAAGGTGTTGGTATGAGTAGATTACAATATCTTGATTATATTGTTGCTAATGGTAGACTGCCACAAGCAACAGCTGGAGTAGTATGATTAGTAATAGTATTAGCAAGATTATGAGTATAATTGGGATTAGGAAGATTAAGAGTAACAGGAGAAATAGGTTGAACAGAACCATCTCATCAACTTATATCTTCTTAAACTCCACAACTATCTCTCTAATATCATTTACTTTTACTGCTGCATACTACATATTTATTCATCACAACTCACATTATTATCACTATTTCTATCATCACTACTCATATCTCACTAATCATTATCATCACACTCACTAAACTCTCAAACATATTATACAATTATAACTTGTTCATCATATTTATTACTATTTTCTTCTATGTAAAATTTAATATTAAAATTTGCTATATTATGACACGTATTAATACTAAATTAAAAATGATTGTAAACAGATTATCAATCATAAATACTATTATATTTGCTATACGTTTTATATCATGTGTAATATTAGTATTATGTTCTCCGGTATTGCCACATGATTTAGTAAGCAAATCATTACATATAGTATTCTATTGTACTATAATATCAGGAATAATACTAATAGCAATACATTGGAAAGATTAATAATTAATAATAACAGTCATGGAAATAACAGTAAATCCAGAATTTCTTGATATTATAAATCAAGCATTAGAAAACAAGATAAATAGACATTTAGAACCAGAAGAAGTTCAATCATTAGAAATAATGAATAAAACTTTATCAATAAAACTAACAAATGGTGATATAATGTCATTATTATTGTCATTAGAATAATTAGAAGAGTTGGTATAGTGTAATAGCTATATCAACTCTTTTATTATCATTACCTCATACGAAACATAAAGAATCTTGGACAGAAAGACTATTAATAGTTTTATGTCTAATATAAATAACATTATTAACAAATTAAAAATTTTTTTTGTACTATGGCACAGAATGTAGCTGCAAATGCAACTGTTAGCGAAGATGTAGTAACTAATCCAGTTAGAGAGGATGTTAATGAAGTTGATAACGCTTCTAACAATGTTATGTATCAGAATATTATTAAAAAGCTAATTGCTTCTGGTTGTAAACGTATTAATTCAGTTCGTATTAAGAATGTGAATTATACTGAGAAAGACAATTATACTATGATTAGCTTTACAATTGCTACTTCTATTCGTGGTTTCGTGTCTAAAGATGGTGGTGTTACTTATGGAGAGGGACAGACTAATACTGTTTTCACTTCTTTGTATGCCATTGTTGGTGCTCTGAAAGAGGATGAAGAACTTGGTTGGATGGCTAATGCTCTTCTTGAAAATCCTCAAGCTCTCAATCTTATATTCAATGGTTCTACTGTTGATATTCTTCAACAAGAAGTTTCTGCCGGAGAAGAGTTCAGAAATCCTTTCAGTACTCGTGAGGATATTGAACCACAAGTTTATGAACATGATTTGATTATTAATCATATTCTTGGTTTCAAACTTGGTAAAGTTGGTATGAAGATGGCTGACCGTCTTGCTGATAAGTTGATGGGCTTCTAATAGTATTATTAGTGATGTTAGTAGTGATAGTTATTATACTATTGCTACTAATATTGCTAATGATAATCACACCAAACATTTCAATAATATATTATTTATACTGCTAAGTGTTATTATTGCTTTTAAGCATTAAGTTTATACACAAATGTCAGCAATAGATAAAAATAATAATTGAATTATTTGGTGTATTCAAATTGATTATGTACATTTGCATATATAAGAGTGATTATGATGTTGCTCTTATTAAATAACTTAATACTAATTAAAAAAATAAAGTTAAAGTCATGACAAAAGAAGTTAGAACAGGTGCAGCTCCTGTTAGTAAATATGCTGCTAAGAAAGTTGCTCGTGCTAAAGCTGCTAATGAGGAAACTCAAGCTATTGAAGGTGCAACTGCTGTTGAAGAAACAGCTGCTGAAACCACTGATGCTCAAACTCAGAAACTTGCTAAGGACAAGAAAGCAAAGGTAAAAGGTATTGCGCCTGCTGCTGCTAACTATCCTGAACATGTTGTTGCTATTGCTCTTATTATTAAGAACAATGCAGAGATTCGTCGTTTTACTGCGCTTGGTATTCTTAATTATCTTCTTCAAAAAGGAGAAATTAAAGGTGATAACCGTTATGTTAGCTTCAAATGGAATAAGTTTGCTGTTAAATGTAATGGTTTAATGCGTGAATATTCTTATACTGAACCTTTCTTTATTAATGCTCTTGTTGCTTCTTTTAATAGTTTTAGTGCTTCTGCACAGAGAACTATTGACGCTTTCTGTCATAAGGAAATGTCTGTAAGTATTAATAAAGCTGTTGATAAGGAAGAAGTTGAGGCTATTACTGCTCTTAATGAAGAGTATCAAGGCAATGGGTCTGAAGGTGATGATGAATAATGTTTAATTATTGTCCATAGATATAGAATACAACATTGATTTGTTAGTATTCTTATCTACGGGCAAGTAATTTGAATAGTTATGGCAGAAGATACCGATTGTTATTCTGATGATTCTATTCAAATACACGGTGAAGTATTTGATAAGGATTTTGATGATGTTGGCTGGGACCCTATTGAAGAAGATGATTCTGATAGTGATGCTGCTGATATGTTTGGTTATAATGATTAAATAATAATTGCAATGGATAAAATAGATAAACGTGTTAGTGAATTTGCACAATTCATTTCTGATATGCTTGGTGCTGATGTAGAAGTATTAAAAGTCGATGCTTCTAAGATTGCAGCTAAAGCTTGTGCTAAAGCATTCAAAGATATGATTGCTGATACTGAAAAAACTCTTGATGAAATTAATGATAATTCTGATATGGATGTTCAAGATAAAATTAAGAGTTTATCAACAATTATGCTTAATGCTTCTATTGTTGATATTGATGATATGAATACTTTGACACAAGAAGAAGCTGAAAGTTATTGGAATGTTGTTAAAGTTGCTCGTAATAAATTTGATGGTGTTATGCAAGCTATTCAAAATAATATTAACCATCTGAAAAATGAAATGGCACATCCTAAAGAAGAAGATGAAGATTTGACTAAACTTTCAAAAGAAGAACTTATTGAGCGTCTTCGTAGAAAGTAATCTATGATTATTAACAGAGTTATGAAAAGAGTTAAATATGTTAGACGAAATATGTGGATAAATTCGCTTCTTAGTCTTAGTAATAACTCTGTTAATTTTACTGTTGTATGATGTAATGGTAGCACAAAAGATTTTGGTTCTTTTAGTACAGGTTCGAGTCCTGTTACAACAACTATATAAGTGTGATGCTTATATACATTCTCGTGATGAGAATGAATATATTTATTTTTTTTATTATACTATTTTATTTTACATTTAGTTTTTTATTGTTACTCCACAAGTAGAAGATATTAATACTTTTACTTGTGGAGTTTGTGTTTCTACTGATATTGCTGAACTGATATGCTCCGATATTATTAAGCGTTATATTGATACTAAAAATGCTCTATAATAGTTATTATCAGCTTTATATTGAAATTTATATTACTTGATGATGACTTATTCAGCATTTATATCTATAAGCTATTTTTAGCTCCAAATCGAATGATAATAATTAAAAATTATATATTTATGAGTGCTATAAATTATGATAAACATATTTGGGAAGGTTGGGAAGTTATTGATTTTATTAATGAACTTAAGCCTCAACTTGATATGATTATGAAAGGTGATAGTTGGCAAAAGCCTTTTAATAATCGTAAAGACCTTGCTAAATGGTGTGCCGATAATCAGCCTTATTATAAAAAGGTTATTCCTGAAGTAGTTGAATATTTTTGTGTTATTTATAATATTAATTAAAACAAAAGACGTATGTGTGAAGAAAAGCATGTTTCCACAAAAGTTTGCGCTTGTTGTGGTAATGAACTTCCAGTAACAGCTTTTAATAAGCATGGTCGTTCAAAAGATGGTTATGAAGCCATTTGTAAAGCTTGTAAAGCAAAGTCTGGTAGTGGTAATCCTGATTTAGCTAAGTTTACCCCCAGAGAGCTTATTGATGAACTTCGTTGTCGTGGTTATCATGGTACTCTTACTTATGTTCAACGACATGAAATTAATGTTTAATGATAATATAAATATTGTTGTGATTTATATTATTGATATTTCTAATACAACTAATAAACTTAATTATTAATATTTTAATTTGTGTAAAGTTATGTCTAAGAAAAGAACTTACGACGAAGCAAGTGTTATTCGCAGTATCTCTAAGAAAAACAGTGTTCAAGTTAATGCTATTGAACATGTAGTAGAAGTTGTTAAAAATTCTACTGATGTAGGAAATGGTACTTGGGGTAAGATTGATTACTTGTGTAAAGTCCATGGTTATATTGTAGTATTTACTGCAAAACTTAGTAAGAAACCTACTCCTAAGAAAACTATGAACGATGATGTTGATAATACGAATAGTAAGACTGCTAAAAGAGAAGCCAAACTTAATATGGCTGCTATGGTTAAGTCTACTATGCGTCGTGTTAAAACTAAATAATATAATGTTATGCCTTCTTTCGACTTTTCTCTTGTTAAGAAAGAATCTAATAAGAGAAAAATCTCTAATAATATTAACAAATATGAGGTTGTAGAAAAGAATGTTATAGGTATTGTTCATATTGATATTAATGCTAATTATTATGTGAAAATTAATGATAGATATTATAATATCAATTCTGAATGTTATTCATGTAAAGGTAAAGATATGATATATGCTCAAGGATATGATGATAAACGTAGAATTTGTATTATTCGTAGTCCTGGAAAATATACAGAATGTAATCATAATTTATATTTACCTTTTGCTCCTGGATGTATTGTTTATGGAGATATTATCATTAATCATCCATTAACTGCTAAAATATTTAATATTAAAAAAGTTTGGATAGATTTTAATAATGATGATGCTCACGAAGCATTAGCTTTCTATAAAGAACATTATAAAGAAATTAATACAATTATACTAAAAAGAAGATTTAATGAAACTTGAAAATGTTGGTAAAGATAAAGTAGATAGTGGAAAATATAGTTTTACTGACGACCAACAAATAGCAATAGGTAATATTATTGACTTCATTGCTGCTCCTTTTAATCCTGCGAGTTATATCGTAGGATTAACTGGAGCTGGTGGTACTGGTAAAACTTTTATCACTAAATATATTATTACACATTGTAAATATAGCGATAGTGTAATTAAATGTACTTCTCCTACTCATAAAGCTTGTCGTGTATTTAGTCAAGCTCTTGGCGGAAAAGTCGTTGATACTATTCAAAGTACTTTTGGTTTTAGACTTGATTTAAGACTTGAAGATTTTGACCCTGCTAATCCTCAATTTAATCCTATGGCTAAGCCTAAACTTGAAAATGTTAGACTTTTGCTTGTGGATGAGGCTTCTATGTTACCTGCTAAACTTGTTACTTTTATTTGTAATAAATGTAAAGAGTTAGAAATTAAAATTATATTTATTGGTGATGCTTATCAGCTTGCTCCTGTAAATGAGAATAAATCTATTGCTTTTGATAGATGTTTTGAAGTTTATAAACTTCAACAAGTTGTTAGACAAGCAGCTAATAATCCTATTACTAATTTACTTAATCTTCTTCGTTATGATATTGAACATAAAACATATCGTTTCTTAGAATATATAAGTAAAAATGTTGGTATTACTAAATACAATGAACTAAATGAAGGATTTAGTATTTGTGGTGCTTCTGGTTTCAAATCATTAATAGATATTTCTTTTTCAGATGAAGCTTATACAAAAAATATTGATATGTATCGTATTATCGGTTATACTAATGCTTGCGTTAGTGGCTGGAATAATTATATTCGTAATACTATCATTAAAGATGCTGATAAAAACATTATTACTAAAAATGACCTTATTATGTCGTATGAAACGATAGTTAATGAGTTCATGGAAATAGTTATTAATAATTCTGAAGAATATATCATTAATGATATTGTTAATTTTGTAGATGATAAATATGGTTTTAAAGGATTTCTTGTTAAGTTTCAATTAATTCATGGTGGAACTATTACTCGTCCATTATTTGTTATAGACCATAGAGATAAATATACTATCCAAAAATATTATAAAACTCTTACAGACCTTATAACTTCTGCTAAAAATGCTAATGGTGGTACTCGTGTAGCTCGTTGGAAAGAATATTATGCTTTTAAGAAGAAGTATCTTCTTGCAGCTAACATTATAGACAGAAATGGTAGAACATTGTATGATAGAGATATTGATTATGGATTTGCTATAACTTCTCATAAAAGTCAAGGAAGTACTTATGATACAGTATTTGTAGATGTTAATAATATGGTTTATGACCGTATAGGATATCCTTATGCTAATCAAGATGATTTACTTCGTAGACTATATGTTGTATGTTCTCGTGCTCATAAAGAATTGATATTATGTTATGGGAACTAAGCGTAGAAATAAAGAAGTTGAATTAGCTGTTGAACATTATAGTACAATGCTATATATTCATAAAGCTGATATTTGTGCTAATTGTCCATTAAAGTTATATGCAGAACAAGAAGATAAAATTATTCTTGGTACTGGAAACATTATGACAGATACTATTATGATTTTACCTTCTTATGATGTTAAAGCTGGAATTGGATATCCTACTATGTTAAAGATTATACAAGATATTTACAAAGAAATAAAAGGTAAAGATATTCTTGAAGAATGTTATATTACTCGTTCTATTAAGTGTCTAAATAAAACAGATTTTAATCTGGAAAAAGATGCTATTAAATCTTGTATTACAAATCTTTTTTATGAAGTTGGTCGTATTACTCCTCGTAAACTTATTATCTTTGATAAACAATTATATGATTTTGGTTTGTATAATTGTAATAGAGGTAAATTTGTTGTTAAAACTGTTATTAGCCCTGGAGTTATGTATTACGATAATCAAAATCTAAAAGATATTTTTATGAAACAACTAAATAAAGCTCTAAATGATTCTTAGTTATTCTTATGACGTAGAAATATTACCAAACTTCTTTTCATTAACTATTATAGATGTTGGTGATTATCTTAGAACATTTGCTGACGCTTGTATAGTAAATGCTAAAGGTAAGAAAGAACCTGTTCCTCTTACACAAATATATACTGTTGAAGAAATTAAAAAAAATCTTGATAAAGTAAATTATAAATCTTTTTATATTACTGATACTGATGATAGCCAATTATTACCTATGCTTGGATATATAAATGAAATGCGTCCGCATTATAATGATAAAAATATTGCTGTTCGCAGTGATGTATTTGGCTATAATAGTTCTAAGTATGATAAATTAATGGTTGCTGCATTACTTATGTTTGCTAATCAAACTAATTCTACTAAAGAACTTATTACTAAACTTTATGAAACAAGTAAGAAAATTATTGAACTTCAAGATAATCCTGAAATGGCAAGAAGTGATTATTTTCTTACTTCTTTACGTAAATATAATATACCTTATACTGATATAGATATTATGACTATATTTGCATTAAATAAAGTTGGAAAAGGTAAAGATGCAAAAGGTAATGATATTTATTTTGGAAAAAGTCTTAAACAAACTTCTATAAATCTTCAATGGTATGAATTATTAGAATATGAACTTCCTCCTATTGGAGATAAAGATATTCATTTATATCAAAAAGATTATCGTTATAAAGGTCTTAATGCTGAACAAATTAATAAACTTGTTAATAAGTGGGATAGATTTATTATTGATGAATGGATTCCACCTATGATGCATTATAATAAAAACGATGTCTTTATTGTTTGTGAAATGATTAGACTTTATATTGATGAAATTCGTTTGAGATATAATATATCTAAAGCGTATGGAGTTAATGTTCTTAGTAGTTCAAGAAGTAATATTGCAGATAATCTTTTTGTTAAGTTTTATAGTGAATTTAGTGGTCTTGCTGAAAGTCAATGGCGAGGACGTAAAACTGAACGTACTGCAATGGCTTTTAAACGTGTTATTTTTCCTTTTATTAAATTTCAAACTCCTGAACTTCAAGGTTTGCTTGAAGAAATGAAGAAAGTTACTGTATATTCTCTTGGAAAAGAAGGTCTTAAAGATGTTGCTAATAAACATCCAGAATATAAGTATATTAAGACTTCTACTAATGGTGGTTGGTTTGAAGTTAAACTTAATAAGTTAATTTATACTATTGCCACTGGTGGACTTCATAGTCAAGATATACCAAGAGAATTAAAGAGTAAGCTGGTTTATATTGATTCTCCCTCTACGGGGGAGTCCACGAGCGTAGCGAGTGATTCTATTTGGGATAAAATTACAGATGATAGTTATATTTACGTTCATTGGGATATAGCTTCATTTTATCCATCTATAATGGATGTTTATAAAATTGCTCCAGCTCATCTTAATGAAGGAGTTTTTGTTAAACTTATTCACTGGCTTAAAGAAACTCGTGTTGCTGCTAAACATAGTAAAGAAGAATATATTGATGGTATTCCTAAAGATACTCTTGCCCAAGTATTAAAGATTGTGATTAATTCTATTTATGGAAAACTTGGGTTTGAAAGAGGTGATATTTGTGATAGACTTGCAGTTCTTAAAGTTACTATTAATGGTCAATTAATGATTATGATGTTATGTGAAAGTCTTGAACTTGCAGGTATTGAAGTTATGAGTGCTAATACTGATGGTATTGTTATTAAATTATATAAGAAAGATAAGGCTACTTTTGAAACTATTGCATCTGATTGGAAAAAATTGACAGGACTTGATGCTGATAGTGAAGAATATAAATGTTATATTAATCGTGATATTAATAACTATATTATTGAAGAATTAAATGGTAAACTGTCTTATAAAGGTGCATTAAATCCTTTTATGTATAGAGTTGATTTACAAAAAGGATATGATATGCCTATTGTTGCTCAAGCTGTTGTTAATTATTTTATTTATAATAAACCTGTTCTTGAAACTTTATATGAATGTAGAAATATACTTGGTTTTTGTAAAACACAAAATGTTGGTAGACAATTTCATGTTGAAATAACTAAAGGTTCTACGTGTAATATACTTCAAAGAAATGTTAGATTTTATGTTTCTAATAAAGGTGGAATAATAGAAAAAGTAAATGATAATACTGGGGCAAGAAATGGTTTATGTGCTGGAAAACAAGTTGTTGTACTTAATACTCTTGACGATTTAAGAATTGAATATAGGAATATTAATTATTCTTATTATTATCAAGAAGCTTTAAAGATTATAGACCCTATAAAACTTAGCATTAGTCCTAATCAAAAAGGTGATGCAAGTAGAGGAGTTAAATCTGGAAAAGTATTTCTTAAGAAAATGTCTGGTCAATATAATAGTCTTTTTGATGATGCTAACTTCTAAAGATAAATTTATTAAACAAGTTACTGATGGTTTTCAAAATCTTAAAGGTAAAGCAAGTGTTTATTGTTTTACTACATCTGTTATACCTGAACTTGTTTATAATATTATAGTTCCATTTTCTAAGAAACATCCTAATCAACAAATATTTATTGGAGTTGATACTTCTGAAACAAGAAAATCTATTATGGATTTTCTAAGAAGTAAAGATGTTACTGAAGATAATGGCTATAATATTAGAATACTTAGTGTTACTTATATTAATATTAAGTATTCGTATTCTTATAAATTAATTCTTACTATTGGAATTAATGATAATTTTGATGTTATTAAACATTTAAATAATAATGCTAATTTTATGCTTAGTATTCTTACTAAGAACATAATGGATAATAATTTTATTACTAATGTAAGAAGTATTTTACCTTCTATTGATACTATTAATATTGATAATTCTGTTAAATCTGATTCAATTTACTCCCCCGTAGAGGAACATCGACATGGTGTGGAGCTTTCTGATGATGATAGAAAACTATATGATAAATATACAGATTATATTACTACTTCTATTTCTATATTTGGAGAATTATCTAATATAGAAAAATGTAAGAAAGGTGATGTCGCTCTTGGTATAAGTGCTGCTGACTTTCGTAATTCTATTGCTCGTGAAAATGGATGGTCTGAGAATTTAGATACCAATGTTTATTTTATGAAACAAATAGATGATATTTATAATCCAAATATTCTATTTGAACGAGCTTGTACTTTTTATACTATTGCTAAGCAGCGTAGAGATTTAGTTTGTGATAATGAAGCTAAACTTGAAGTAATTAGGAATATTTGTCTTGACAATAAAGATAAGAAAATTCTTATTATTTCTAGAAGAGGAGAATATGCTGCTAAAGTTACTAAATATATAAATGAATGTTTAGATTTAAGTTGTGGTAATTACCATGATTGTATTGAAGATACTATTGCTGTTGATGAAATGGGTATTCCTATTCTTGTTAAGAGTGGAGTTAATAAAGGTAAACCTCGTGTTATTGGCTCACAGGCTCAATCAAGCCTCAACGAGAAGCGTTTTAATGCTGGCTTACTCAATATATTATCCATAAAATCAGCGTCGAATGTGAAGCTAAAAATAGCTTGTGATATAGTGATTTTTACTTCTCCGTTATGTGATAGTATTATAGATGTTAGAACACGTTTTACTAATGTTAGTTTTAATAATGTACCTACTATAATATATCGTATTTATTGTAATAGCACAATAGAGAATGATAAATTGAATAGGGAAAAAGAATACTCTACTATTAAAGTTATTAATGATACAGAAAATTTTATTGAGTATGATGAAAATTCCGGTGATATTATTTTGTAGTATGAGAAATAATCCCTATTATTGTAGTGTGATTAACAAATCAAATGCTCTTTGATATGGTGGAACAAAAAGAAGAAACACAAGGTCATGTTGATGCTGAATCTCCTGCTCAACATAAAGAACCTAAAAATGTTGGTACTTCTATTGTTAAACATGAACATCAAGTAGATTTTAATAGAGGAATTAATGCTATTAACCTTTTTGATGAAAAACAACTTCTTGCTGCTGAAAATTTTCTTACTAAAGTAATGAGAAGTGATAAAGGTGGTATTAAAAGTGTTAATGACGGTCTTGCAGTTCTTATGCGTGCTCAAGATTTAAATCTTCCTTTTTCTACTTGTATAGAACATATTCATGTTATTAACGGTAAAACAGGTATTGACATTCATATTGTCAAAGCATTATTATCAAAGGCAGGTTGTACTTGGAGATGTCTTAAAGATTATCAGCCTCTGTATGAATATACAGATGGTATTAATGTTTATATTGACAATAGTTTTCCTGAATATGTTGTTAGATGTAATTCTCAAAGAGAAGCTGAATTAAAAGTTAAAGAGGTTGGAGATAACACTGACAATGTTTATGTTTATCCTGTAAAATGGTATCAAGATTTGAATGGTAATGTATATAAAGATTATCAATTAAATATTAAACAGTTTGGAATTGCTATTAATAAACAGCAAATTGCTGATATTGCTAAATCTGGTAGAACTCCAGTTTATCGTATTCCTAATAAACCTGTTGATTTTGTTACAGAGTATGAAATTACTCGAACAATTAATGGTAAAGAAGTTACTGTTAAGGGTAGATTTAGTTATTCTGATGCTCTTCAAGCAGAAATGTTTGAAAAAGATACTTATAAAAAATATCCTCGTATTTTAATTGGACATAGAGCTTTTACTCTTGCTGCGAGAGATATTGCTTCTGATATTCTTATGGGAGTTATGGAAACTACTGAACTTAAAATTGTTTCTGGTAGAGAACTCTCTAACGATGATATTGCTTCTGTTGAGGATGCAGAAGTAGTTGAGTTATAAAAGATAATCATTCTCAAAATAAACTCATTTATTAATTTATAAAAAGTAATTAAGTTATGAAAACTTCAAACGTAAAAGCAATGGGATTTGGTTTTAGTGCAGTTAATGCTGGACAGCGTAATGCAAGTGTTGAACCTCAAGTTATCGCAGTTTCTACTGAGGGTAATTTCCGTATTACTCCTGTTGTTAGTCGTGTACTTGGTGTTGGTCATGGCGATTATGTTATGTTCTTGTCTAATGTAGCTAATATTGATGCTGCTATTACCAATAAGGCTGCTGAAGTTGTTGCTTTCTGTAAAGCAAATGGTTTGGAACTTGGTTCTCCTGAAGCTGCTATCGCTCTGCATAAAGAGTTTGATATGTGGGCTATTGCTAAAGGTATTATAGAATATGATACTAAGGGTAATCAGAAGACTACTTCTGAACGTCTTACCAAGAATGATAAAGTTAAGTTTGTTTCTCAGAATTTTGAAACAATGCTTGAACAAGCTATGGAGCAAGCTGATGATGAGACTAAGGATGCTCTTTCTCGTGATGGTATTACTAAGGAGGAGCAGATTGACATTCTGTCTGCTTTTGTTACTCCTCGTGAGTTGCCTAAGTATAAAGGTTCAAAGACTGCTAATCCTGCTGGTTTGACTGGTGCTGGTACTTCTTTGACGTTCACCGATTCTAATGTTTGGAAACAGCTTAAAGCTGATATGGGAGATGATGCTACTAAGTTTAACCGTGTATTTGATGTTGATGTTGAGAATTTGCAAGACATCGTATTGAGTGATGGTTATAAGGATGTAACTGTTAAGGCTCTCATTCTCGGCGAATCTGTTGATAAAGAACCTGCTCGTATTGGTAAAGGTGGTGAAGAAGAGTAATCTATTCATCTGATTATTTAAGTAAGTCGAGAATGTAATCTTATTGATTATGTTCTCGACTTTTATTGTATAATTAACGTTAATTTTTAATTTATTAAATTTATGACACAAGTAAAAGAGAATGCAGTTGAAGGCGCAGCAACTGCTGGACAAGAAGTAAAAGCTGAAGGACAAGTAAAGAAAGTTAATCGTAGAGGTATTGGTACTGCTCGTGGTACAACTCGTCTTAAATTTAGTCATGAACAAGCTAATAGAAATGGTTTGTTTATTGGTCATCTTGATTCTGTAGTTGTATCTATGATACAGATTGGAGACGATAAGACTGGTATGCCGTCGTTTAATGGTCTTGAAATTCCTAAGCTTACTATTACATTTGCTTCTAATGAAGAAGATGCTAATAAGCGTCATTATCAAACTTTGACATTTACTGCTATTGAAAGTAACGCTAATACTATTCCGGGTGGTAAAGAAGAATGGAAAGTTAATTCTGTATTTGATTGGCTTAAACATATTCTTAATGTTTATGTTCTTAAAGGTCGTGATTTGACTGATGATGAAGCTGCTGCTTTGTCTTTGTCTTTTGAAGACTTTGATGAACAAGGAGAATATGTTTCTATTGAGCCAGAAAATGTTATTGCTGGTTGGAAGACTCTCTTTGAGAACTTCGAGAATATTATGAATAGAGGACGTGATGGTCAGCCTTATTATAAGAGTAAGGACGGTAAGAATATTGCTGTTTGGCTTAAAATGCTTCGTTATATTAAGACTAATAAGAAAGGTTGGAATCCTATTAATAATGGTGATTTATCTTTCCCGTCTTTCGTAGGAGAAGGTTGTATTGAAATCTATAAGCAAAATACTCCTCCCTCTATTCGTGTAGATAGTGTTAAAGAAGCTATTATTCCTATGAATATTGAGAAGCCTAAACAGCCTAATATGCCTGCTCCGGGAATGGCTGCCGGAATGGCTCCCGCTATGGGTGGTGTACCTGTAACTGACCCTATGGTAGGGGCTGGTAATTTTGGAGGTATTGCCACTGAAGCTGCGGAAGATATGCCATTCTAAAAATAGTGTTTCTTAAACTATTGTTCTTAAATGTAGGCTATACTGTGGCGTATGTCATAGTATAGCCTATTTTTTTTAACATTAAGTTATGGGAAGAAATATAAATTCCGCTAATCTTACTAAACAATCAATCCTTAGTAAAGTTAGTCAAGTTACTATATTTAGTACTTATCTTAATTTATCTGATAAACTTGTGCAGTATTGTATAGATACTGGGGAATTAATATGTTCTCCTATAAGAGATGATATACATCCTACTTGTGGTTTTAAATATGATAATAAAGGTAAACTAAAATTTAGAGATTTTGCTGGATATTTTTGGGGAGATTGTTTTGATATTGTAGCACTTATTATGAGTGGTATATACAATAAACAATATGATATTACTAATAAAAATGATTTTATTAAAGTTCTTCGACATATTACTTTTACTTTTAAGGATATTTTTTATGGACAAGAAAAAGATATTAATCTAATTAATGAGATTAATACAAGTATTGTAAATATAAAACATAAAAAACCTAATATTGAATTAGTTATTAGAGAATGGAATGAATATGATAGACAATACTGGGCTAAATTTGGTGTTCCTTTACAATTTCTTAATCTTAATTTTATTTATCCTGTTGAGCAATATTATATTAATAGAAATATAAATCCTGAGCCTAAATATTTTTATAATAGTAATGACCCTTGTTATGGTTATTGTCTTGGTCAAGATAGGTCTGGTGTTTATAATATTAAATTATATTTTCCTAAAAGAGATAAAGATATTACTCGTTTTATAACTAATTGTAATCATCTTGAAGGTATTTATAATCTTGATAGAAATGATTATGATATTATAGTTATTACTAAATCTACAAAAGATAGAGTTAGTATTGGAGCTTCAATTATAAGAAACTCTTCCCTCTACGGGGGAGTAATTAAAGATAAAATAGGAGTTATTAATATTCCACATGAAACTTATAAACTTCGTCAGAATGAATATGATTGGCTGCGAGGTAAACTTACTGATAATGGTAAAATAGTTTCTCTTATGGATAATGATAGAACAGGAAAACTTGAAGCTATTTGGCTTAGAAATAATTATCAAATTCTGCCTATTATTATTCCAACTTGTTATAAAGCAAAAGACTTTGCTGAACTTATCGCTAATAATAAATTTAGTGATGTTTCTAATTTGATTATAAACATAATTAAATATATAAAAGAATGTGAAAGAAAAGACAATAAACTTACTTGGGATACGTCCGAATGGAGTAACGATTTGCCGTACTGATGCTATAAAAGGCAAAGGAGTTATAGTTATGGAAGCTATAACAGAACAACAAGAAAATCGTATAGATAAGTCTAAAACTTATTATGGAGATATTAGATTTGAACGTGATGATGGAGTTATTGTTCAAGCTAAAGACATATATCTATATGGTGAGTTAGATTTTGATAATCCTGAAGATATTCATAATATTGAACGTTTTAATCTTATAAATCCTGATGGAGAATGGATGTATTCTAACGTTAATTATGATAAAGGTAATTTTACTACTATTGATGGTATTGCTAAACAATTTCAAACATGTAATGCTCTTAAATGGTTTAGATATTGTCATATTCTAATTGGTAAGCCTAAGCGTATTATAGTTTATAAATGTCCTAAGTGTATGAGATAATACATGGAAATTGATGAACTTTTAGATATGTATAGATATGAAGTTGGAATAATCGTAAATAATAATAGAGATACTATTCTTGTTACTGATGATTTAAATACTGCTAATTATTATTATGAAAAGGCTATTGAAAAATATAGTCCTAATAATGATAAAAATCATACTATAATATTTCTTTACGATTATGATAAAAATACAAACATAAATTATTTTGATAATGAATCTGATGTTTGTTAATCCAATTACTGAACAAGATTCTTTTCTTGTTGTTGATTATCCTAAAGTTGATTATATGTATTGGCGAAGTTGTATTGATGTAAAAAACGATAGTGATATTATAGCTATATTAAATGATAAACTTAAAGATTTAGATTGTACTAAAGAATATAGCTGTGGTCGTCCTATGATGACTAATTATTTCTCTTATACTTCTGCTATATCAAATTATTGTTATTATCTTTATAAACTTACCAATCAAATTATATATAATACTTATATAGATAAACTTATTGATAGACATATTAAAAATATTGTTTTTGAATATGAACATTCTTATGTTCAAAATCATATTAAAGATAGGAAAGAAAGTAAGAAAAAGAAACTTCCTCCTAATAAGTTTGTTAGTTATACTACTTTAGATATGTTTACTAATAAGAAAGTTTATATTTATGAAAATGTTCGTACTAAAGAAAAAATTGAAAGTAATAATCCTGATTTATTAGATGAACTTAATGCTCCTAAAAAGAAAGAACGTAAAAAGTCTATTAAAATTAAAGAAGTTGGAGTTCCAATTAGTGCTATGACTTTTAGTTTCAAAAAGAAATAATATGTTACCATTTAATTATAATTTTGGTTTATATAGACGTAATAATTTTGGTCAGCCTTGTGTTTGGTATGCACATCCATTTGACCATACATCTATTGAGGTATTTCATGGTATATTAGGTAAAACTATTACTCGTGAAATTATTACTACTAATAGGGAACCAAGAGCAGAGATTACTTCTCGTATTAAAACAAAAGAAAAAGTTGGATATAAACATCTATATGATATAAAAGATAATGTTGAGTCCCCCGTAGAAGGAGAACTATTAGCATATCTTGATAAATATCTGCCTGCTTATCGTACTACTGCTGATGGTTCTTTACTACCTATGCTTGCTAAAGTTTATGATAATACTAATAATAAACTATTTAATAAAGTTTCTTCTTTTATTGGTCAATGGAAAATTAATGGTCTTAGATGTTTTGTTAGTGCAGAAGTTAATACTAATGATATGTTTAGACCTATTAGACTTAAATTTCAAAGTAGAGAAGGTACTTATTGGAATAGTCTAACTAATCTTGAAGATTATCTTCTTGGTGTTATTGACCATAAACTTCTTGATAAAATGGTTGATGAACATTATATACTTGACGGAGAAGTTTATCTTCCGGGTCATAGCGTAAATGAAATTAATCATTTTGTTAAAGACCCTAATTGTGCTGAAAATAAACTTCTTCAATATTGGTGTTATGATATTGCTATTGATGATACTATTCAAGATAAACGTATTGAATTTCTACTTCAACGTCAATCAGATTATGTAGGAGTATTTACGTCAAAAGATGCTCATCTAAATAATAAAGAACGATTTATAGTTCTTCCTACTTGGAATGTATATGATGATGATATTGCTACAAAAAGTAGAAATAGGTCTATTGAATTAGGTTTTGAAGGTCTCATTATGCGTAATCCTGCTGCTGAATATCAATATGGTAAACGTAATCTTAGTATGATTAAATATAAAAAGTCTACTGATGGAAAGTTTACTATTATTGATATTTATCCAGAAGGTGTTAAACGTAATAATATTCCTTTATTTCTATGTAAAAATGATGTAAACGATAGTACTTTTGAATGTCATGTCGGAGGAAGTCAAGATTATCAATCCTCTATCCTCCAAAATAAAGATAAATATATTGGTAAACAAATGTATGTTGAATATGGAGAGCGTAGTGGAGTTAATCAACTTCCATTTCATATAAAAACTACATATATATTATGATTTGTAAATATGAAATAATTGCTCCTGTTACTAATAGAAAAAGTCCTTATCTTGACGGTAAGGACTTTTTTATTGTTCCTAATATAGGTAAACTATATAGATATTATATTGAGGTTAAAAGATATAACCCTAATACTTTTTATTATGAATATTTTATTTTACTTGGTACTGAAAAGTTTGATACTCAATGTAGAAAATGTAAAGTTGATGACTATGGTAGACTTAAAGCTAAACTTCATGGAGAAGTTCTTAGTTTTGTTTCTTCTGAAATTCATACTCGTGGTAATGTTCAATTTGTTTATGATGAAACAGAAGATGCTTACGATGTATGGAGAATTATCTAAAATAGCTATTTTTAGCTGTATATCACGCTAATATCGGTTTAATGAATAACTATATCAGCTAAAAAATATAGCTAAAAATAGCTAAATAAAATAACTAATTTTATTTTGTAAAAAATGAATTATTCACTATATTTACAAAAAGAAATGATATGAAAAGTTTTATTATAGGAATAGCTGGTGCTAAAAATAGTGGCAAAGATACTATTGCAAGTATGATTAATTATATATTTGCAGTTGGTGTTACTCGTGCTACTTATGGCGACTATCTTATAAAGAAAGTAAAGATAGATAATACTAATGCTGATAGAGTTGTTCATCTTGCTGATAATATGAAAGATGCAATGAGTATTATATTTGGTATTCCTCGTTGTACTTTTAATGACAGACAGAAAAAAGATAATGCTTATTGGGATTATTTCAATAAAACTTTTGTTAGTTTTGCTGATGTAATAAGAGATAATGACGCTCTTGTTATTCATAATACTGATGAGTTATATTATACAAATCCTCTTTCTGAAATAATTAAATTTGCTATAAAAGAACATAAACATCTTTATATTAAAGTTCGTACTCTTATGCAATATTTTGGTACTGATATTTGTAGATATTTTTTAGATGAAGATATTTGGATACGTTCCGCTATGGTTAAAATTGCTAATGTTGCTGCTGCAAGAAGACTGTGTATTATTCCTGACGTTAGATTTGCTAATGAAGCAGAAGCTATCCGATTTGTAGATTCTCCCCTCTACGGGGGAGTGATTAAAGTCAATCGCGACAATGATGACAGTTCTAAACATTCCAGTGAAATTATTGATTTTACTGTGGATTTTGAAATAGATAACGATGGTACTTTAATGCAATTATTTTATAAAGTTTTAGAAATATGTCAAACTCTGGTATAGATGTTGCTATTGTTCATGAGGTTTGTCCTATTTGTGATAAACCTATGAATGAATCTATTCTTATGAATAGTAAAATTGGTCCAAAATATGCTAAAGAAGTAGAAGAAGTTAATGGTAAGGCTATTGGTTATAGTAGGGATGCTTGTAAAGAATGTCTTAAATATAAAGATGATGCTGTATTTTGTATAGCAATTGATGAAGCTAAAAGTAAACCAAATAATCCTTATCGTACTGGACAATTAGTTGGAGTTCGTAAAGATTTTCAACTGTTTATTGATAAACCAGAATTTATTCTCAAAACAAAGAATGGTGTTTCTTATTGTTTTGTAGAAGAAAATACTGGAAAACAAATAGGATTTTTTAAATAAATTAATATGAAAATTATACAACCCAAAGTTGAACTATGGCAACAAGGTGAAGACAAAGTAACTCATGTTGCTCGTTGTGCAAGAATTTGCTACAAAAAAGAAACAGGTAATGATTCTGCTCTTTATGGCAGTCTTGAAAGACGTAATCATTTAAGTATGTATCGTCATGAAACTTATTATGCTGCTGTTCCTACTTATAAGAAAGATTCTATTATTTGGCAATGTCTTGCTGGTTATATGCATTGTCCTTATATTAAATGGGTTACATATAGGAACAATACTTATATTATTACTAATGGTAATTTTATTAGAGATATTGTTAAAGATAATCCTGTTTTATTACATATGATTTATGATAATCAGATTACTTCTGAAGAAGCTGAACAAATTGAACCTATTTGGGAACATTTTATACGTTATACTTTTTGTGTTGTTACTCAAATTAGTACAAGTAGAGAACTTAATAGAGTAAGTCCTAATAACATTGCCGAACAATCTACTCGTTATGTTTATGAAGATGGTACTATTTGTAAGCCTCATTGGATGAGTGATGAAATTGCTACACATTTTAATGAAGAACCTATATTTGATGAGTGGATTGATGAAAGTGAAGAACATAAAAAAGCTTATTTATATCACGAAGCTTGTGAAAGTAATTTTAATACGTATCATATTCTTGTTAATCAATACGGTATGAACCGTCAAGATGCTCGTGGTGTTCTTCCTATTGATACTGCTACTCGTTGTGCTTATACATATAGTATTGAGGAATGGCGTGCTATTCTTGATTTACGTTATTATGGTACTACTGGTGCTCCCCATCCTAATGCTAAGATTATTGCTGGTATGATTAGACAAGAACTAATTAAACTTGGTTATGCGTTTCGTTGAAGTTAAATTTGAATGTATTAATTGGTGGGGTAATGAAGTTTACCGTACTAAAAGTGGTACTCCTATTCTTCGTCTTCCGGAAGATGGTTGGTTTAGTATTGCAGACCCTTCTGATATTGATGGAGAACCTTGTTCTAAACTCAAAACTGAATGTATCAAAGTAGTTAAAGAATTTACTTAATATATTGTTAAACATTTAAATAATAAAGTTATGGATATTTTTAAAGGTCTTTTTAGAAACTTTTTTTTAGAAGTAATCAATCTGGTAGAAACTATGAGGATAAAACTCCTTATAAAGTTCAAGTTATACGTAAAGCTCTTACCGGCATGAATGTAGAATGTGCTGGTGGAGTATATCGTCTTCTTGTTCCTAAGCGTCTTTATAAAAAGTATGCTGATGCTCAAGATAGAGCAGATAAACATAAAGAATTAACTCCTATGGAGAAAACTCGTCTTTATGGTTATCTTAATCCTAAATATCATGTTGCAGATTATCCTCGTAAACGTGTTCATTAAATGATTGATACTGGCAATTCTCCTATATTTTCTTATAAAGATTATGTAGGAGAATATTTTGATGTTCCAATAGGGGAACCTTTTTATTATGAAACTTATGATATTGTTAGTAATAACAAAGCTACTTTCAAGTTAGTTAAAACTCCTAATAAACATAAATCTTGTAATTATTGTCCTCTTATAAGACATTTTTGTGGAGGAATTGAATGTTATTGTATTGCTAAAAAAGTTTATTAAATTATGAGTAAATATAGTTCTGTTAAATGTTTCTTTAGACTTCATCAATTTGAAGTTTATAAAGAACTTGAACTTACCAATGTTCGTAAAGACGTTATAGGAACAGTTATTGTTTCTCGTTGTGCTCATTGTGGTAAGATTAAATCTATTGAAGTTCGTACAGTTAATAATTATAGTATATGAAAAAGAGTAAAAGATATGTAAAGAAGATGGAGAAGCGTCCTCTTATTAATAAGAAAGCTCTGTCTTATGTTATAGCTCATAGTAATATTTGTCAACATGCTATTAAAGAACTTAAACTTGCCGGTTATGGTAAGGGAGAAGGTGGTCCTAACGATTGGATGTATCAACAAGTTCTTGAAGCTGTTGCTGTATTTACATCTCATAATAATTCTGGTAGTTCAGCTCCTTGGGAAATTAATCTTATACAAAAACTTTGCGATTGGAGTGTTATTAGCCCTCTTCGATTTACTGATGATGAATGGTGTCAAATAAGTCTTGACGGTACTTGTCAAAATAAACGACAATCAAATGTTTTTAAAGAGTCTAATGGTCGTATTTATTATAATGGTGCTTTTACTAAACGTGCTACAATATGTTATTCTTATGATACTAAGGAATGGACTGATAATAAAAATCCTCTTTGTTGGAGCGGTGGATTATTTGAACATTCAAATGGTGTTCTTACAGGTCGTTATTTTAATCGTTGTTGTCTTTATCTTTATGATGTTTATAAAGGTTGGATGCCAAAAGAAATTAAAGTTCTCGATTGTGTAGAAGTTGAGATTGCTCCTGATAATTGGATAATGGCTGTTCAAGACGATTCTATTGATTTGCTTTCTCTTTCTTGTAGTTATGTTATTGATTGGAAAAAATGTCCTTGTTTAAAAGGCATCCGTCTTGAAGATGTTACTCCTGAACTTAAAAGTAAAGTGTATGCAGAACTTAAAAACAATAAACATTAAAGAATTATGGCAAGTTTATATGAAATATCTAGCGATATTCTTCGCATATTTAATGATGTAGAAGTTGCTGAAGGTGAAATTACTGATGAACAGTATGACGCTCTTCAAATTAAACAAGAAGAATTAAAAGAGAAACTCACTAATTATGTTAAGGCTATTAAGTCTTGGGAAGTTGATGAGAAAGCTCTTAAAGATGAAAAGAAACGGTTTAATGATAGACAAACTGTCTTTAAGAATCGTATTGAACGTCTGAAAGCTGCTGCTCTTCAAGCTGTTCTTACTTTTGGTGAACATGGTAAATCTAATATGTTCATTGAACTTCCTGAATTTAGACTGTTTTCTCGTCAATCTACGTCTATTGAAGTAGATGAGGCTCGTGTTAATATTTTCTTGTCTGAATTTGAACGTTATGTGCGTGAACTTGTAGGTCAAGGTATTATATATACTGGAGAAGATGTTGATTTGCAAGGTATTCTCGATTGTATTAATGCTAATGTTAAAGCAGAAAAAGGTGATGATTTTGAACCTTTTACTCTTACTGATTTGACTACTATGCGTATTAGTGTTAATACTACTATGTCTATTTATGAACTATTTCGTAAAGGTGGTGATGCTCTTTCTCAATATGCTAAGACTCCATTCAATACTACTATTTCTAACGAAACTATGAAAGATGATTGGAAAACAGCTATTTCTGTTGCTAAACAACAAGAAACGAGTATGCCTACTATTGCTAAAGAAGTAGTTAATCAAAGTCTGCAAATAAAATAAAATATGGAAGCTACCTTTTATACTACTGTTGGTGATATGGGTCTTTCTATAATTCTTAAAAGAGAAGCTAATATTATATTGGCTTCTCTTGATAAAGATTCTGATGAATACAAATTTAAACGTAATAGATTTGAAGAAGTTATCAGAGTTGTTAGAGCTATAGAAGATACTGAGCCTCAACGTGATGAGGATATTGATTTTATACTTGATAGCATTAATAAGATTTGGAATGTTGGTATTCTTAGTCCTCTTACATTGAAAAATGATGAGTTTGATGATTATAATACTAACGGATGCTATAAGAATAAACGTTATCCTCATATTTATCATTGTGGTAATGGTAAAATTTATAATGCTAATGCTTATAAATTATATGTTCGTGCTGCTTATGATATTTCTACTAATTCTCAAATAGAATATACTCCTCATATATTATCTGATGGAGAAAGTCATTTATCTACTCCTATATTTATTTCTAAAGGTGGTATTGTTACTGGAGAATTTGTTCAACAATGTGAAATTAGAAAAGATATTGTTGAAAGACATTCTTTTAATATTCAAAGTATTGTTAATATTCCTGTTTCTAAAATAGATGATAATTGCTTTACTATTTATGTTGTAGACCATAGAGAACCTAAACTTAAAGCTCTAAGAGAGTTTTATGAAGTTCCTATATTTACAGATGAAGCTGTAAAAGCTAAACATTATAATCTTCGTAAGTACACTAAACTCAATAAATAAATTGCTAATATGAGTTACGCTGTTAAAGGAGCACCATTTAGATATAGAGGTGCTGTTAATGTAGAAGAATGTAAGACTGCGGCAGATGTTATGTCTGCTGCTGGTCTTGATTGGCAGGTGTCTAAATGCGAACTTGTTGCTAAGATGCCTTTACATACTGATAAACCAGAAGAAAATGGTTTTGTATTTGGGTCTAAAAATTATGTAGATTGTCCTAATGCTTATGCTACTTATCGTACTGATTATAATATACCTCTTGGAATTGTAAAAGAAAGATATACTCCTGTCCAGAATATTGATGCTTTTACTTTCTTTGATGGTGCTATTGGAAAAGATAAAGCTATTTGGCAAACTGCTGGTTTCTTTGGTAGTGGAGAACGTATTTTTGTAAGTGCTAAACTTCCTAAGAATATTCTTGTTGATGGAGACCCAGTAGAAAACTATCTTGTATTTACTACTTCTCATGATGGTAGTAGTGGTGTTAAGATTCTGTTTACTCCTATAAGAGTTGTTTGTCAGAATACTCTTAATGCTGCTATAGCTACTTCTTCTAATTTTGTTAGTTTTAGACATACTAAATCTGTTCATCAGAAAATTGATGTTGCTGCTGAAATTCTTGGTATTTGTGATAATCAAATTCAATTTCTTAATGAACAATATAATTTCATGAAGAAAATTCAAATGAATGATACTCAAGCTCAAGAAATATTTGCTAATGTTATTCTTACTGAAGATGAACAATTTAGAGTTAAACAAACTGGACATACTATTGGACAAATTGTTACAAGAGATTGGCGTGCTATTCAAGATTCTCAAATAAGTATGAAGAAAGTTAATACTATTGCTGAAATGAACAATTACTATTTTAGTGGTGCTGGACAACGTGAAATACTTGGTACTGCTTGGGGTGTTTATGGCGCTGTTACTGGATATTATGCTAATGTAGATAATAGTGAAGGTACTAAGAGAATGGATTCTCTTCTTTATGGAGATAAATCTCGTAAAATTGAACTTGCAGGTAATCTTTTGATTGCTGCTTAAATTAATAAAACAATGAGTAAACTTGTAGAAACTATCGCGAGTGCTATTGTTCTCGGCATTCATAACAAAGATAATGAGAACATGGAGTATATGGTGCGTGATGTACTGTCTAAACTTGATAGAGTAGAAGTTAAAGTTTTTCGTGAAGACGAAACTGTGAAACTGCCTACTTATGGTAAAGATGGTGACGCTTGTATGGATGTTTATGTTCATCGTGTAGAAAGCAAACCTGATGGACGTATAGTTTATCATACAGGACTTCATTTTAGACTTCCTGAAGATTATGAAATGGAAATTCGTCCAAGAAGTAGTAATACTAAAACTCATGCTGTAATGCAAAATGCTCCTGGTACTCTTGATGAAGGTTATACTGGAGAATTATTACTTGTTCATCGTAGGATAGATAAATATGATGACCCTGAATATCAAGTAGGTGATAGAGCTGCTCAAATTCTTGTTCGTCATCGTGAACGTATTGTTTGGCAAGAAGTAACTACACAAGAAGAACTTGGTACTACTGAGCGTGGCGCTAGTGGATTTGGTTCAACTGGAAAATAGTATGATAAAACTTAGTGAAATTGTTTCTGGACAAACAGTTGTTTGTTTAGTAAATAACAAAGAGAAAGAATACGAGATAGTTGATACTTCTGCTCGTATGAAATTTAATGGTACTTGGTATCATTGTATTACTTATCGTCCTAAATATAGTAGTGAATATAATATATTTGCTCGTACTGTTGATGATTTTATGTCTAATTTTAGAGTAAAGAAAGATTAATATGAAAGCGATTGGAATTAAAATAGTTGACCTTGTGCCTATGCGTGCAAGTATGGCTCTGCAACATGGTTATAAAACAGGAGATGCTCATCCTGATGACATGGGTTATGAAATAACATATCCTGATGGATATAAATCTTGGACTCCTAAAGAAGTTGCTGATGCAGCATATTTTCCTCTCAATCCTGCAAATGACGGTACTAAGATTCTCAAAGAAGATGTTGAGAAGTTTATTACTAATGTAGAGGTTATGACTATGGGTGAGAAAACTACTGTTGTTAATGCTCATACTCTTACTGGTTTTGATACTGTTAGACATAGTTCTTGTGTAGACCCAAAGAATTATAGTGAAGAACTTGGCAAGCAATATGCTATGGAAGAAGTTGTTAATACTATTTGGGGACATCTTGGATTTGTTCTGCAATGGGCTAAAGATGGTCTTAAAGGACATAAGCAAGAAGATAAGTAATTAGAATAAAGTTCCCTCTACGGGGTAGTTCACGGAGCGAAGCGTAGTGATACTATTATGGTCTGTAATGGTTTATATGTTCATAGTTTTGTTAATACTGATTGTAATAATACTCGTCGCTACGCTCCTCAACACCCCGTAGAGGGAAGATTGATGTATTATGATAGTATTTAATATTATTTATTGTCTTGTTATAATAGTATTTATTGCTATTATTATTTATGCTTATAAAAAGTATAAACAACTTATTATTGAACTTGTTGATACTATAAAAACTATTTATAATATTCTTAGTAAATTCAAAATTGCTAATGAAGAAACTGCTAATAATTTAGCTAAGTCTATTAATATTATAAATAAGAATAATTCTGATATATCTAAGAAACTTTCTGATATTAAGAGTATTGTTACTACTAATAGAAATAATAATGCTAATACTTATTCTAAGAATAAAGCTAAAAATAGCTCTTCTAATATAAAGAAAGATAATACTAAGGATGCTAATAAGTAATGCAATATGTAGCTAAAAACAGCTAAAATATGGCATATTACTATATCATTATATAAATCTAAAACAATAGATTAATAATCAGCAATAATAAAATAAGGCTCACGAGGAGGAATAAAATCTTCTTCGTGAGCCTTTTTTTTAATCAATCAATCCACGCATTTAATCAGGATTAATTTCATCAGCAATCATTTTACTAAATCGCATATTAAGAGGTTTCTCATTAATTCTATAATAACTATTATTCTTAGTCATATTAGAAAGTCTATCAATTACTCTATAAAGAGGAATATTACGTTTAAGAAGAACCCAATCTTTATTTTGTCCAACATAAAGTCCAGTCTTATAAGTCGGGTCAAAGTCTTCATCAAACATCCATTGAATAAGGAAACTAAGACCTTTAAGTAAATCTTCAGGACCATTAGTAGCAGCAATAGGACTTGACCAAAGAGTAGAAGCTTCACTTACAAGACCCCAAGGAGTATACATTTGAGATTCAGAAAGAAGTCTATCAGAAATATATAATGCAGTAGCTATAAATTCACTTTCTTTTTCATCATCGTCATCAGCCATAGCATATATAGCTATACCCATTAATATAGCACTCGCTATACCATATAAATCTCCAAGACAACGTTTAACAGCATTACGTTCCCATTGAGGCATTAAAGACCAATTAGTTCTAATATTAAGAATAGCATCGAGAGCTGCTTTTGCAGTTTCTCTAACAGAAGCAATAGCTTCATTTTCTCCAGCATCCTTTCGTTTAGAAACTCTATCATTAAGACCTCTAAATTCTCGTCCAAGTAATCTAACAAGAGCAGCATAAGAACCTATTTCAACAGTATTAGTCTGTTCATTATAATAACCTTTCCGACGGAAACGTTTCATAATTCCGGGATAAATATGTTTATGATATTGCATAACGAGTCCACCCCACCAACTAAATTCAATACGAGCAGCACCTATTTTATCATATACACCATGTATCTTTTTATTAAGAACAATAGTTGTATTTCGAAGACCATTAACCATATCTTGAGTAAGTTCACTTCCATCTTTAATATGAATAGCTCCATCATTACCAAGTTCTAATTGGTCAATAGCAGTAGGCATATTATTCCAATCTTCTTTTGCTTTTTTAATGGCTTCATTTCGTTTGGTAACATATTCTTTAATCTGTTCTTTACTGCAATGAGCACGAAGAAATTCCTCAACTATATTTCTCTTGAAAGAATCATATTTATATGCTTCTTGTTTATCAGTACGAATCTGACGTTTCATCTCACCAAGATTATCCATAAGAGTTTCATCATTTCCTATAATAGAAAGAAGAGTATCATACTCTGTTTTCCAAATATATTGTTGAAATGTTCCACATCTCTTAGTACCATCAATATCATTAAATATTCTACTTTGTTTGAGAACAGCAAATAGAACACTATTTTGCATAAAGTGTTCACCACCAGATTGAAGACTATACATAAGATTACGCATTCTACGAGCATATTCACCAGCAGTTTCACCAGGAACTCGTTCACTCATAGCATCGAAATCTACAACATTAAAATATTTAGTAAGAGCAACAGCAAAATTAGAACTTTTATCTTTATACATATCTGCAATCATAGATATAGAATTATGAAGATACATTCCTACAGCTTCTCTTAAATCTTTTTTAGTAAAATTATCTTCAGCAAAAGCCTCACCCATAATATTAACAAAACCTGTACCAACATTAGCAACACCGCCAGTAACATTAAATATCATATATTTAGCAGAAGTAATATTACGTGCTAAATCAGCATATTTATTAAGAGGAGTACGTTTTTTAAATTGGTCAAATATAACACGATGAGTAAATGCTTCAATAGAATCTAAAGCTCGATTTTGTTTAGTAGTAACGAATCTTTCATTAGCATCAGTACTACTCTTTTTATCAGTAACAAGTTTTCCAGTAAGAGAACTAACGGAGTAAGCTTCATTGTTTCTTAAATCTTCTTGAAGAAGATAAAGCCAATTTTTAGCTTTGTTCTTAGCATTATTAATAACTTGCTGATGAATAGCTTCTGCAAATACAGTTCTATAATCAGTATTTAATAAAGCATTATCTATTTCAAGATTTTTAGCTTTAATTTCAGCATTACGTTCTTTAACAGCTTCAAGATATTTTTGATATTCTTCTGGAGTTTCATTTAATCCACGAGGTCTAACTTTTTCAAGTTCTTTATATCCTTTACCTCTTAAAAGATGAAGCATATCATTATCTATTTCTCTGTCATTAGTATAATCAACCTTTTCATACCATTTATCTTCAGAATCATTACGATATTCAAGACCTATACCTCCAAGAGCTTGCTTAATAAACCATTTAGTATCTGTTTCAACTTTTCTTTTACGAGGAATAAAACCTTGTTCAATAAATGGACTATTGTTATTATATTTAGCAAAGAAATCCATAGCTTCTTGAAGAAGTTCTTGAACTTGTTTTTCTTTATCACTAAGACTTACAAAGTTATTATATCTACCAGTATCAACATTATAGTTTGCACTATATTGTTTATAATTAGGATTAACATATTCTTCTTTTACATTCTTTTCTTGATTTTCGTATGTAGGAACATAACTGTAAGTTCCTTTAAGACTACCATTAGGATTAACTTTCATAGTAGACCAAATACGAAGAGGTTCAAATTTATGTTTATAAGGATTAAATACATGATTCTTTTGGAACCATTCAGTAAAATTACCTTTTTCAGTAGCTTCATGCATAGCAGCATAATAATATTCAGTGGGAACAAAATCAAGATTATCTTCTATAAGTTGTCTTGCTTTTGTTTTATTTTCATCAATATAAGTATCATCTTTTGGAACAATATATCCATAAATATCATTATTTGGCAGATAATTACCATTATCATCTAATTGAATTTCTCCAGAAGAATCAGTCTGAACAAATATATCAAGGAAAGTATCAAAGTTTTTAGTACCTTTTATGTTAGTTAAAGCCCAAGCATATTCTTCATTAAATGCTTCAGTATTAACCATAAAATCAACATTCTTCTTAAACTTTTCTCTAAGTTTTTTAGGTTTACGTTTACCTTTAATAGCTTTAAGAGCACGATAACCTTCAGCTAATTGTTCACGTTCATCTTCAGTAAGTTTTTCAAATATATCTTTAGCATGAATACGACCATCATTACCAATACATTTACCAAGAAGTTCATTTATTCTACCAATAATCTTAATACGACGAGGATTAACTTCTTTTTCGTTTTCACTTGGGTCTCGAAGTATACGATAGAAACTATCTTTAAATATAGGAAGACCAGTAGGTATATCTTTTATAAGAATAGCTTCTCCAGCATTACTATCATAATTAAAATCGTATTTATGTTTAGTAAGTTCTTTTATTTTAGCAATATCTTCATCACTTAGTTTACGAGGGTCAATATTTCCAAAATCATCAAAAGCATTAGCATCGTTAAGTATTTTTCTTACTTGTTCACTTTTAACATTATCTTCATCTTTTAATGTTTCGAAAGCATCAGTAATAGCTTTTTGAGCATTTTCATCAAGAATATAATAAGAATTATCTTTAACCCATTCATAAGCCTCACGATAAGATTCATCTTGAAGACGTTTATCTAATGTTTCATTAGGATGTTTCTTTTCATATCTTTCAATAATAGCGAGATTATTAGCAAGAGCTTCTTTAAAACCATAGGCTTCATTCCATTCAAAATATTCAGAATCAAGTCTACGTTTTTCTTCAATATATTTCTTTAATTGATTAGCTCTAAAACGCTCTTCTTCATTTTTAAGAGTATGTTCATCTTTATATTCAGAAGTAAGTTGATTAATTTTACGATTAATTTCTTTACGCCTATCTCTTTCTTCTTTAGTAAGAATACCAGTAGGTCTATTATCATTATAAAGTTCATGTATAAGTTTCATATATTCAAGATATTCTTTAGGAGCATTAGCAAGAACTCTTCTTATATTAGCATTTTTAGCTCTATAATAATCAGGAACTACTATTTGATGAACATTCTCAGCATACCATTCATCTCTTTCAAGTTTAGCATTTATATATTCAAAACTATCTTCACCATAAGTATCTCTTGCTTCTTGAACAGCATTACGAAGTCTGTTACGTTCTTCAGTAAACTGAGAAGTATATGGTCTAATAAGACGACCTTGACTATCAACTACATTTTCCCATCTAAATGTTCCAGGCTTATTTAATATACCGTCAAGTCTATCAAAAAACTCTTGTTTTCTTTTAGGAGCATCTTCAATAGCAGCTTGTGTCATTATATTATTAACAATCTTAACAACAGTTTGAATTTCTTTATTGCTAATCATAGCAGTATCTCCTATCCAAGATTCCCACCATCCAGCATTTCCAAAAGTATCATTAAGATTTACAAGTCCCATACGAACATTAGGATTAGTAGAATATTCATTAGCAATATAATTATTAAACATTCTATCAAATCCACGTTTAATAATATTGTTATTTCTAATTTTAGTAATACTATTTCTAATACGTTTAATAGCATTTATTGTTTTAGTATCAAGACCATCAAATGGTAAAGTCATAATTTCACCAAACGTATTACCAAAAGTAATAGCTTCAAGCAAAAGTTTTACAATAGGTTCTACTTCTTCCGGATGTTCTCTAAGAGCAGTATAAAGTTCATCTTGCCCAAGATTATATTCTTCTCCATCAATTTTATAATGATTTATAGTATTATCAAGTATGTTATAATATATTTCCATATACTGTGCTACAACAGAATAAATACTTTTTCTATTATTAATAATATCTTCTGAACGATCTTCATTAATATTTTTCATTTCAAGAGTACGTCTTGCTTTAGCTGCATTAGCATCACCTTGACGTTCAGCTCGTTTAAGAGCATTCATCATGTCTTTAGCAGTAGAATCAACAATATCATATTTATCTTGTTCTTTAACATAAAAATCAGTAGCATCAGAAGTAATAGCAGCCATATCTGGAGCTATATTATTTTCTCTTTCTTGGTCTTGCTTTTCTACTTGTTCTCTAACTTCTTCGTTAGTTACAGGAGTAACTTTATAATAAGAAGAATAGATAGCACCCCCATTATAAGCATCTTCATAAGCAGCTCTTTCTTCAACAGCAAGTTCATTAAGATTGAGTTTATCCTTATTCTTAATAGAATTAGCAAATTGCTTTGGCTGTTTAGCATGAGAAATACTTACTGTAACAATATCATCACCAACAGGAATATTCTGAATAACAGAAATACCACGTGGTATTTGATTAGCAATAAATTTAGAATTAGAACGAACTAAAACATAAGAGCCTTTTCCCTCTACGGGGGAGTTTACATAATCAGAAATATGACTAATAAACTTTCCAATCTCACCTTTTTCACGTTCAGTACCATTAACAAGAATACGTCTAAATTCATCTTTATTTTCAAGACTTTCTTTAACAGTAGTAAACTTAAAACGAGGAAGAACACTTTCTTTACGAAGTTTAGAATATACTTCTTTAACTTCTGAACCATCTTTAGTAAGTTCTTTAGCTGCTACATTTTGTGCAATAGCTGCATCGATAAGAGAATTATAATAAGAAACATCTGGATATCTATTATTATTTGAATTAACACTAAAATCTCCAGTTTCATTACGTTCAAGAAGATTTAACGGAATAAGATAAATACCTTTTTCAGTCTTACGAATTTTATAAAGAATATTAGTTCTTTTATTTCTTCCAATCCATTTACTAACTTTAATATATTCAGGAGGAGTTCCTGTATTTTCTACATTGATAGCAGCGAGTAAATCATCAGCACGTTTTTCAAAAGGAATAAACACAAGATTATCACCTTGGGCATAAATATTAAATTTAAATGCTAAATTAGCATTACCATGTTTATTTTCAGGTCTATCAAGTCTAAGTGTTTTAGCATATTCGCTATGACTACGAATAAATCTATCTATAAATTGAGTAGTAACAGCACTTGCTGGGTCTGCATAATATTGAAATACTCTTTGAATAACAGGTATAATATTCATACCCATATCTTCTATGTTTTTATACATAGAATTATTAGTAATAATCTTACTAAGTCCACCTTTCTTAAATTTGAATCCTTCAACTACAAAAGCGTACTTAATTAAATCCATAGTAGCAAGTCTAATAATAGGACTTGTATTATAAAAACTATTATTAAAAGCAAGATATACTTCTTGCATATTATCACTACTATCAGTAAATCTTATAGTTTGTTGAGTATAACCTTTATTTTTATATTCCCATTGATTAAACTTATTAACATTAAGATATTCAAAAATACCTCTACCATCAGTAAGATTAGTTTGTATCCAAAGAACTTTCTGAGCAGGAGTAAGTTTATTGAAAGCATCAATTTCTTCTCGTGTAAGATTATAAATATCTTTTATATCAATGTTCATTCTTGAAGTTTCAGTATATCCAAATATACGAGAAATTTCTTTATTCCAATAGTTTTCATCATTTTCAGTAGCAGCAACAATAGCTTTATCATCAGTATCAAACCAACCTTCTTCAGTAATAGTTAAAGGAGTAGTTAAATAAGGAACAGAAGCATATACTTGACTCATCATATATTGCTTATATTCTTTATATTGTTCGTCATTAAAAATAATTCCAAGTTTTTGTTGAGCAGCATTAGTAACATCAGTATATTGTTTATTTTCAGTAGGAAATAAAACACTATTAGCTTGAATACTTGGTTCAGTAGCATACTTAAAGAAAGCAGCAAGATACGGATAAGCACTTTCTTCAACTCTTATACCGTCTTCACTTCCAAACCCAGGATAAAGAGCTTCAAGCAAATTCTTATCACCTACTCTAACAACTTTATTAATAGGATTCTTTTCATTAAATCCATATTCTTTAATATTATCTCTAATCATACGAGTAGCACGAACAGTTTGTTTAGCACCAAATCTATCAGGATTACTACAACGCATAATTTTTTCAAGACTTTGAGTAGTATCATGTATCTTATTAAAAGTAAGAGCCATAGCAATATCAAAAGCAGCATCTCTAATAGCTTTATCTTCTTGTGATAATGCAGGATTATTAGTTATTTCGGCTTGTTTTAAGCGGTTTTTAAGCCTGTTTACATCTAAGCTGAACACTACATTAGCAAGCGGTTTACTATCGCTTATTTTAGCTCCAAACAGCTCATAAACAGCCTCTTGAAAGCGTTTATCAGTGTTCAAAAGTAACATTACAGTATCATAGTCGGAATAATCAGTAATAGGTTTTCCACCAAGAGTATAACCAGCATTAGCAGCAATATGCTTAATAGCAGTTTTAAAAGCATTTCCTCCACCATTAATATAAATACTATTAGTTTCATTATTAACTTCATTAATAGTAGTTATAGCAGGTTGCATAAGAAATGCAATAGCAGTTCTATAATCTATACCAGTATCAATAAGAGTCTTAAATGTACCAAAAGTATATTCATTTTCATTATAAATAGCACCTTCTTTAATAGCATCAAGAATATGAGCAGTAGTTTCAGAACTATACACTGTTGCAAGTTTACCTACAACATTACGATTATTATTACTATTAGCAAGACGATAATGTTTAACTCTAAGTTTAACAGTGTCAGCTTTTGATTTAGCAAGTTTTCCATTTTTATCTAATGGAATAACATCTCCTTTTTTAGTAGTAGGATTATATAATCCATAAGCATTAACAATAGTATCGTAATCATATTGACCATCTGTAATATCATATTCTACAATAATTTCATGTCCTTTACCAAGTTCACTTTTAACATAATTATTAACACTATTAAAAGTATCACGAGTTACAGAAAAAGCTTTAAGTGAAGCACCACTCATAGCATTTTCCATAAAATCAATTTGGTCAAGAAGATTATAAGTGCTACGAGCAATAGAACTTGCTCCACGAGCGTCATTCATTTCTTTCATAGCATTAGTAATATCATCAAAGTTACTTCGAGAATAATTTTCTTCACGACTATTTTCACTACTCATAATAGCAATCATAGCATCGAGAATATTATTATTTCTAACTTGACGAGGAAGTTTTTCTACTTCTGGAAGAGCCTTAAACTCATTAAAAGTCATAAGACCAGCTTCTTTACCAATCTTATTTATTTCAGCATAATCTTTATCTTTAACTGCTTTTTTAAGACGTTCTTTAAGTTGCTTATATTTGTTAGGATGAAGTTCGTCATCTTCTAAATCAGAAGGAATCTTACTTTCAATATTTTCAGATATATATCTTCTATATTTTCCTAAATCACTACCGGCAGCCTCAGTAGTCCATTTTTTAATATCAGTAATAGCCTTAGTTTTCTTATCTCTTACAGCATAAATTTCATGACTAATAGCGTATACAGAATCAACATCAAAGTCAGCACCAGTTTGAGTAACCCATTCATCTGGAAGCATAATAGTACTTCCATAAACATCATCAAGAAAACCTACAACTTTAACGACAGACACAGATTGTTTACCTTCAGTAGGGATACGATAAGCAATTTGAATATCAAGACCTTCTTTTTCAAGTTGTTCAATAGGATAATCTTTAGGAATAAGATTACTCCAACGAGGTATCATAACCTCAGCGTAAGCTTCTTGTTTAATATTACCATCGTCATCTTTAACTTCAGGATGATATTTAAGTTCTCTTAGTTTTCCATTCTCATCAAGAACTTTTATACCATGTCCAATTTGAGTAACTTGAGCAGCATGCCATCCAGGAAGCTTTTGTCTTGTAATATTACTATTAAATATAGCTTGAGCAATACTTTCAAGTTTACTACTTACATTATTCATATAATTAGGCATAGTAGGATTACCTAATTCATTTGGAGTAATATAATCAATAAAGTTTTCGTCAAGTCCAAGACGTTGAGCTTCATGGCGAGCTTTACTATAAAAATCAGTAAAATCAAGTACTTCTTTTGCGCCATCAATATTAGAAAGACTACCATCCTTATTAACTTTCCAACCCATATTAAAAATCATTTTATTGAAATCATCTTTAATATTAGCACAATAGTTATCAAAGAATTGTTTTATATAAGGAGCAACACTATCATCAGCATTATCAATAATTTTCTTCATAATCTGAATGCCAGCTTTATTATGTTCATCTTTCATATGTTCAGGAACATCTTGCTGTTTATACAGAAAACGATAATAATAATCTTCTATTGCTGCTTCTCCATTAGCAATCATTTCTTGTTCAAAATTAGGATTAATGTTACCGTCATTATCCCAAAATGTAAGAATGTTCTTTTTAGCAGCTTTAGAAGTTTCAGCAGTATTGACCTGTCCAATATCATGCTTCATCATAATATCATAAAGCTGTTTAAGTTCAGTACCTTCAAGAAATTCAGGAATAAGAACAAATTCAGCATTTTTAATCTGACGAGCATAATGAGTTCTTGTAGCAGTATCAAAATGTTTATCAAAATAGAAGTTCTTTTGAACTTGAATACGAGCATTAATACTTGCTAAATCAATATCTTTAATGGTCTTTTCTCCTCTACGAATAGCATATATTTGAGAAAGAATATCTTGATATTGGTCAAGAGTACCATCTGCATAACGACGTCTAATAAATTCTTCAAGAGTAATATAAGATTGAGCATCATTAGTCTTAGTATTGTCTGCATAACCAGCATATATTTGTTGAGCAATCTTAGTAGCCTGCTCTTCGCTCATCTTAGTTTTAAGAATATTAAATACTTCTTCTCTAATACGATTAGCATATTTGCTCGGACGAACAGTATTATAAATAGTAACAGCTCTAAAACCATTACGAGCATTAGCAGATGTACGATACTCACCTGTCTTTCCCTCTACGGGGGAGTAAGCATTAGCAAATTCAGCAATATTAACTCCTGCAACAGTTATAGGTTGAACATTTCCATTTCTATCAACACAGTCCTTTATTTCTTGACTGAGAGCATCATTAATATCAAACCCAGCATAAGCCTTACCAGCAGCTTGAACTTCTTTAGCACGTTTAAGAAAATCTTGAGCATTCTTATAAAACTTAACATCTCCTTCAAATAAATCATCAAAAGACATTTCAGCATTGGCAGAATTTAGCATACAATCAAATACTTGTTCTGCACTAAAACGTTCAGTAAGAAGTTTATCATATTGTTGAATTCTACGAACAACTTCTTTATTAAAACCTTTTATCCATTGTTCAGTAATAGAATCAAGAATTTGATTTATTTCGTTAGATAAATTAAGAACAAGTCTTCCATTTTCTTCACGAACAAGACCATGACTCATATTAATACTTCCAGATTGTTGAGTAAGATGTATAAGACCTCCGTCTACTCCCCCGTAGAGGGAAAGTTGTTGTTCCATCAGCTCTTGCACATTAACTCCATCAGTTTGAAATAGTTTTCTAAAACTAAAGAAATTACCAGTAAGTCTACCATCTTTAGCAATAGTTCCATTATAATGTGCTCTATCAATAAGTCCTATAGTATCTTTTCTTAATTTCCAATTACCTTTAGTATCTTTCTTAAATACATTATTAAGTTGGTCAATATAAGTATTTAATTCATTAAGAAGATTCTGACGAATACCTGTAAATATAGCAACATTTCTATTAACAGTGGTTTCTATTTGACCATTAGCAATACCTTCTTGACGGATAATATCAGCAATATCTGCATAAAAACTATCACTCATATTTCCATCATTAGTTCCAGTAATATCTTCTATTTGGAAATTATAAAGTATATTATTTGTTTCACCTTGTACTTTTTGTCCTCTAATCCATACAATATCAGTATCATCATCACTTCTATAAACAATAGGCACAGTAACAGAACCATCCTCATTCTGAATACTATACATATTATTATAATTAATATTGTCAATAGTACCATTAAATATTTCATAAATATCAGAAGCATTCCAAACTTGTTTCTTAGTTATTTTAGAAGAACCAATAATATAATCATCATATTCATTCTGATATTTACTTTCAGCACCATCTCTAAAACCAAATAAACTTATATCGTATCTTATTTTATTTGCATAAGCAGTAACAGAAGAAGCAACAGGAGTTAATATTCCTTGAGCATTAAGTTTAGGAGCTTGAACTATAAAGTTTTTAGGAGCATCGGAAGGAGTACGCATAAAATATCCAGCATATTTCTGTGATAATTCAACAGAAGAAGTACCCATATTTTCACCTATTGCAATAGGATTGAAATAAGCATAAAGATTAGTAAGAAAATAATCACCTTTTGACATACGATTATACATAACAGCATTAGAGTTATCACTATCTTTAATACCATTAAATAAACTTACTTGTATAATCTTACGAGCATTAGAATTAACTCTTACATTACCTCCATTATCTCTTATAAATAGTCCTTCAGAAAGATAATTACCTTTACTATCTTTTACTCCCCAAAATAAGGGAGTATAACGATATTGTTCTCCTTTTGTTACTTCTTCAAGAAGTCTATTAAGTCCAGCATTAGCATCTTGCTTATTACCATAAGCTATTTGTTTAAGAGTATTAGTAATCCAGCTATTATTTATAATATCAGAAGCAAGATTACCTTCTGCATTAACACTATTAAGTTCATTTTTAACAGCTGTACAATTAACAAGTTTTTTAGCAATATCTATAATAGGATAATTTAATCTACTATAATCAACAGCAGACATATCTCTAATAGGTACAGCTTCAGTAAATGGAAGTCCTGCTTCGATAGCATTATTCTTTTTAGTAATCCAAGACTTATATGCTTCTCTACCTTTAGCATCAGCAATATTATATTCTTCAACAGTATATTCAACACTTCTAAGAAGAGATATAAGATTGTTTGTAATAGCATCTATGCTATCTTTTACGTGAGCAGGGTCGTGATATAAATATCCTTTAAGAGCAACAATATTAAGTTTAGGATAATATTTTTTAAGTATATCATAAATAGTATCTTCTATTTCAGATTTAATTTTATTAAAGTCTTGTCTATCGGATTCATCAGTATAAGTAGCATTAAAGAAATCATTTTTAAGATTCTTATATCTTGTTTTTAATTCATTAAGTTTATCAACATCATTAGTAGTAAATACATCAGTCATAGTAGACCTTGTAGCATTAAGCATATTATATACAACATAACTTAAAGCGTCAGCAGATTTATTAGACTGTGTAAAATCAATACCTTCCTCAGTTAAAACGTTCATTGTTTTAATAATCTTCGGACTGGCAAGTTGAGTAAATAGGTAATTAGCAAATACAGGGTCTTCAACAGCTCTATCTGCAATAGCAATAAAACCATAAAGTTCAGGTACTTGCTGACTCATATTTATAACACTTTCAATAAAATCATTTACAGAATTATAATTTCCATAATTGATTAATTGAGCAATAACAAAATTAGCTCCCATTGTAGTAGGAACTCCGACTTCATTGTTAGTATCATAAGAATACTTTTTGTTACCAAGTTCAGAAGGAGCAGAAAGTCTATAAAGACTATTAAAATATAATTTCAAATCAGCAGCAACAGCTTTATCAAAATTTGCCCAAAGTTTATCTTCCCAAGATTTAGACATTTCGTCTACACTTTCTGAATCAGGATTAACAACATCATTTTCATCTTGGAAATTTTCATCAATAAGTTTATCACTTTCAAGAGTATTTTTAAACTCATTGACAATAGACACAAGTTTAGAACTATCAAATGCAGCATTAAACCAAGCATTAGGATTACCTTTTGCTTGTTCAATCATATTATTATAATTCTTTTGAACTACATTTCCTCTTTCAGCAATAAGAGCATGAGCAATATTATATCTATTTCTTTTTACTTCAAGTAATTTAGCAATAGTTTCTTTAATAGCATCAGCATTCTTTTTAGCATTTCGTTTAAGCTCTTTAAGTTCTTTAATAAGTTTGGCAACTTCATTTTGAGCTTCTTTGAAAGCATCAAGTCTTTCATCAAAAGGAGAAGACATCTTTTCTCTAAGAGTTTTATATAAAGGTATAACACAACTATTTATATACTCTGTCTCCATAGTAGAAAGAGCTTGATTAATAACTTTCTTTCTATCAAGTTTAACATGTTTGTCTTTGCTTTCTTGAACTATTGAATTATATACTCTGTTAATAACAGTAGCAGTATAATCAATAGCTACATTTTTAGCATTAACGCTACTAAAGCCTTGCATTGCTTCTGCTTGTGCTTTTGTAGCACTTTCTACAACATCTTTATGTCTTTCTCTAAAATATCTACGAAGAAGACTTCTTACATCATTTTGATTGTTTTCAGCAAGACTTTTAGTGGAATCAAATTTTTCACTCTTTTTACAATAATCAAGAAATTCTTGACTATTAACATAACCGGCAAGAACTTTTGCTTTACGTTCTTTACCATCAGCTACAAAATTAACTGTTGTTTTAAGTCTATCATCAACATCATTAATGATATTAAAACCAAATTCAAAACAATCCATAACTATATAATGATTATGAACAAAAACAATAAAGCCGCCAAATAACATAGCTATTTTTAGCTCTGTATTTGACGGCTTAGGCTCGGCTGACCTATTTATCGGCAAGCGTATTTAAGTTCACCATTTTCAAGCATTTTAGCTATCAATGGCTTATCTTGTTCCGCAAACATATTCAAATAGTCTGCCATATTAGTAATTCGGGTAACGCCGAAAGTTTCAGCAGTAGCACCACCGTCATTAGCTACATGGTCAATAATATATTCTTCAGCAGAAGTAGTAATAGCATCAAGTTCTATTTCATCATCAAGATTAATACTATCAGCATCATCTGAACTATCTTCTGCATCATCAGTATCTTCTTCAATTACACCAAGTTCTTCATCATAGTCGTCTTCTACAACTCCTTTAGAATCCTCAGTATTTTTAGTAGCATCTTTTCCAGCATCTTTATCTGTAATAACTTGTTCATCAACTTCTTCTTTAGTATTATTAATAGTATTATCAATGTTTCCAAGTATAAGATACTGTTGTGCAAATATAGTATTATTTTTTATATTAGTACGACCTTTGCCGAATAATTTTAATAATAAATCAATAATCTTTTGCCAAATAGTTTTATTCTCATTAGCAATACCTTCAACAGCAACTTCTTGACCACGATATTCAGTACTATTAAGAAAGTTCATTAAAAGTGGCTGAGTAAGAGTTTCAACAATCCATTCCTCAGCAAATATACGAGAACGTTCTTCTTCACTCATTGCAGCATATTGGGCATTCTTTTCAGCATTAAATTGAGTAAAATAATCAGTAGGATTAAATTTATTATTTTCTAACCATTGTCTAACTTGTACAGCATTTTTATATTCAGC
>UMIW01015837.1_pt1 | contig 51350 bp, 36 predicted proteins | sample 1965881 | NCBI WGS metagenome assembly UMIW01 (sample SAMEA4836135, study PRJEB28245) | human gut metagenome | biome: gut microbiome; material: fecal sample | place: Denmark | collected 2008 | reverse complement strand
TCAGCACTATCTTCACTTGCTGTTTGAATTATATTTTCAATAGCTTCAAGAGTTGCATTATAAGTATCAAATAAATCTTCTACAAGTCCTTGTCTTGCAAATAGATTTTGTTTATTAAATTTATCATGAAGATTTTCATGAATAAGAAGTCGTTTAAGACTAAAAGGAGAACTATTTACATAATCAGCACCTTCATTACCAAAGAAAATCTTGCCATTTCTAAATACAGCATATTCACGAGTAAGTTTGCTGTCATAACCATATTCTTCAGGAATAAGAGGTATATTATATACATTATTTCCACTAAGGAAATCTATTTCATCTTGAGGAACAGTAGCATGTTCAAGAAGTTCTTTTGAAGAATTAAGTTTATCAGTAGTTGCAGTTCTAATAGTATCAGCAACAGATTTGTATTCTCCCTCTACGGGGGATTGTTTAGAATCAGGTGCTTCAAGCATAGAAATATCTATATAAAGAGAATTAACTTTATCAGTATTATCGAAATATCCACCTTGTTTATTTCTACCTTGATTAGTATTAAAAGCATTTTCTTGAAGAACAAAATCTCCAAAACTATCATAAATAGTTTTAATTCCACCTAAATCAATAACAAACTTTCCATGCTCTTTATGCATATAAGGATTATCAGATGTATTATCTTGTCCTATATTATCAAGAGTATAAAAAGTTCTATTATAAACTACATTATCAGCAATTTCATTTACTATATTATTAATAAACTTTTTATCAACAGAAATAGAACTACGAGATTTTTCACGTTCGCCATTAGGAGCATAACTAATACCTGTTCCTATTTCAGCAGTTCCTTTCTTAAACTTATTAATAACAAGAACATATTGTTTAAGTTGTCCGCCAATACTAAGTGCAAGACTATTACCATTATGGACAACACTATATCCTTGAAATATAGTAGGATTGTTAATACCAGGACCATTAAACAAAGAAGATAGTTTTTTATCTACTTCTTCATAAGTATATTTTCCTTGTTGGAAACCAGTAAATATATCAGTAAGTTCATCTTTTAATTGTTTTTTAATTTTATCACCAAGTTTATTAGCACTTGTAAACATGGCAAGTATAGGAGTATCTTCGCGACCACCAATAAACATACCCATACTACCAACTGCAAACGGAGCAGCACTTGAAACAGTTTTACCTGTTTTTTCATTAATTAACATAGTATTTCCATCAGCACTAACAACCCCAACAACAGGATTTCTATCAAATGTTAGTCCAATATCAGATATACCATGTTCAGTATCATCTATTATAGATTTAATATCAGTACTTCCTCCACCATAAGTATTTGCAAGTCCAGCAAATTTAGTAATAATCTTTTTATTAGTACTTAAAGCTGTTTGTATTTTATGAGTATTTTTATAATTAGTAAAAGCATTTTTAATCCATTGTTTATAACTATTTCTATATTCAATTCTTGTTTGAGCAAAAGGATTAAAAAATACTACACCTTCAAGAGCATTAATAATAAATTGTGATTTTTGCTTATAAGTAACATATTTATCTACAACTTTTCTATTTCTTTCATCCCATTTTTTAGGAAGAACTATAACACCATCTGCAATAGCTTTCTTAATAACTGGATGATTCATAAATTTAGAAATCTCTTCATCATTAATAGCTCTATTTCCACTATTAAGATTATGACGATGCTGTTTATTTACAATATCCCAAAGAACATCATTAGTATCAAATATAGCATTAAATAAAGCATCACTATTAGAAGAATAATTTTCTCCGTCTTGAGTTATATTATAAGCAATACCTCCACTATATTTACTGATAAATGCTTTATATCCAGTATTAGTAGAATTAGGAGTAACAGTAGAGATAAATCCTATTTCTTTACCATTTACTTTTAGACTAATAGAATTAAGATTACCATTTCTATCTGGCAAATATTCTATTTCAACATCTTCTCCTCCATTTAATCCTGCAATAAGTTTTTCATATTTTTCAGTACGTCTACTACTTGGAGAAATATGCATATAATTATCGAGTTGAACTTCTTCAAGTCTTGCATTAGTAACACTATTAAAGAACTCAACAGGATTTTTAAGTATAGCATTTAGACTTCTTCCATGAGTAAATTCATATTTAGTATTAAGAGGATTGGTAATATAATCACGCATATTATAAAGAATATGCATAGCAGTATCAATATCAATACCTATGTCTTCGTTATAAATAATATCATTAAATAAACGTTCAAGATTAATTATAACTTTCTGTCCTTTAGGAGTAGCAATATCTTTATATTCTCTATATGTATCAAGAAGTCTATCTATAATAGTATCTAATTCAGCATCATTAAGGGATTTAGTAATAGCCGCCATATCTTTTGTCATGTCTACTTTAGCAGCAATACTATCAGCAAGATTTTTGAATAAGTCTGCTTTACTATCTTTCCTACTTGCAAGTTTTCTACTTATCATATTAAGAGCAAGACGAGCACCTCTTTTAGCCGCATCTGGAGCAAATCCAACACTAACACCTTGCTCTTCAAGACGTTCAGTAATTATAGTAATAAGACGTTGAACTTCAGGACTATTAATATCTTTTCCTAAAGCATCATCAAATATATTACGAGATGTTTTGAAAATATCAAAAGCAATAGTACTTGCTCTACCAACAGCTTCTTCATCAATATTCATATTGAAAGCCTCAGCAACTTTAGCAGCATCAGCAACAGCAGCTTTATCAAAACCTTCTACTTCTTCCGCAGTAATAGTTGCTTTAGCAGCTTCTTCTTCAGCAGTTTGAGTAGGTGCTTGTCGAGGTTGTTGTGGAGTTAATGTTTCCTTCCCCGTAGAGGGAGATGGTTGTGAGTCAGTTTCCCCCTTATTGCTATTAGCTTCAGCAGCATCATTAACAGCATTAATATCTTCTCTTACTTCAGCAGCTTTCTTTTCTGAACCTTTAGAACCATCTACAACAACTTCTCGTTCTGCTTCTTGTTGTTTTCTACGTTTAGATTGTTCTTCACGAACAGTAGCCATTATACTTCTGGTATAACCATCAGTACTATAATATCCAATTTTAAGTATGTCAAGTTCTTTTTTAAGACTTTCTACATTACCAGCCATAATATCATTTATAGCTTTTTGTAAATCATCTTGTTGTATAATATAATTTTCAACTTTTTTAGCAGCATCATCAAGTCTTTTCTTAGAAAGTTTATCTACTTGTTGTTCTATATCACTTACACGTTCAACAAAGTCTTCTTGAGTTTTAGGAAGATTAAATTCAGTAAATGAAAGAGCATCTTCTACTCCAATTTGTTTATCAATAAGTTCAGTAACAGCCTTAGGTAATGAGCCAGCATCTTCTCCTGTAATAAAACTTTCAATAACATTCATAGTCTTATTTATTTCAGAAGAAATAGCTTGGTCATTAATACCTATATTTTCATATAGTGATTGTATTTGTTTAGCAACATCACCTTCAAAAGGATTATTATCATTAAGAAATTTAATAAGACTTTTTCTACGATGATTATAATCTCTTTCATATTGATTTTTAGCTTGTTCAGTAATATTATGATTTCTATAATCTTCATACATACCTTGCTCCATTTTATCAATTTGAGCAAGTTGTTTTTTAACATAATTAGTTATAGCTTTACGTCTATAATTATCTATTAATGTAGAATCAGCAGTATTAAGTTCATTTATTTTATCTTCTAATAAATCTCTTCTTTCAGAAAGTTCATTAACTGCTAATTGCTCACGAGTAATCTCGCGAGCAGCAATTCTTACAACAGAATCATTTTCTACTTCTGTATTTCTAAGAATATTATATAAATTAGTTTGATAATTATTAGCAACTTCATCTGCTCTTTCAAGCATTTGTTGGCTAAATTGTCTATCTCCAGCATTAAGTTCTAACCCGGCTTCTTGAAAATATTTATCAAATTCAGGACTTGAAACATATTCTTTAAATAAATCATAATTACCAGCATCAATAGCATTCATAGCCATAGCAGAAACATAGTCGTTTACAAGTTTAGACTTTTTAATTTCTGCTTCTTCAGGAGTAATTGATTTATTAACATCTACACCATCTTCTTTAAGACGTTCTCCAGTAATAGGGTCTTCTCTATATTCATCAGGACTTTTAAGGTCATTAAGAAGTTTCATATCATCAACAAACTTCTTATTCATAGCAGCACGATTATTTATTTCAGAAGCTCTTATTTTTTCTTTAGCAGTCATATTAGAAGCAAAATCTTCATCACTAAGTTTACCTCTTTTATATTTATATAATGCTTCTCCTTTTCGATAAAGATTTCCTAATGCTTTACCAGCAGCGTGATAACCCATACCACCAAGAACGCCCCAAAAAGCTTGTTCCCATATTTCTCCATCAGTAAGATAACTACCTATTGTACGAGGAGTAAATTCAGGGTCAAGAATCATTTCAGCAACTTCTTTACCTTTTTCAGCTTGAATACCTTGATAACCTTCTTCAATACCTTCAGACAATTCAATAGTTCCAGCAGTAGTAAGAGGATGTTTTAATCCTTCTTTAATTCTATCTAATCTATTAGATAACCAAGAATTTTTAGAAGTAGCTTTAGTAGCATTTTCAGTAGTTTCTCCTACAAGACTTTTAATAGCTTTTTTATTTTCTTGTCTTAATGCAGCAGTAGCAGTTTTATTAGTCATTCCTTTCCAAAGACTTCCAATAGCTTTAAATTGAATAATATCCATAAGAAGCATAGCATAGTCATTACGGAAAGTTTCATGAGCACTTGCTCCAGCAATATAATTAGCCATTTCTTCATCTGTCTTGCCAGCAAGTTGAGGATTTCTTTCAATCATTTTTTGCTTTTCTTCATCAGACATTTGTTGAATACGACTAAGAGTATTATCTCTCACATATGTATATACACCTCTTGCTTCAAGATAATTTTCAATAGTACGAGAAAGAAAAGCATTGGCTCCTATTTCTGCACTAACACCTATTGATTTAGCAAGACGAGCAGTTGAACGAGTAGTACCTGTAACAGCTTTAGTAACACGAGCAGCAAGACGTGCAGCTTTTGTACCTATATTAGCTATTTTACCAAGAGCACCAAGACCTTTAACAACAGCAGTACTTGGAATAAGCATAGAAGCAGTAGTTGCTATACTAACAGAGTTATTTGCCCACCATCCAAAATCTCCAATTGCCCAACTAGCATTAGGGTCTTTTTGATATATTTCAAATTTTTGTCTAACATCATTTTGAAGCCCTTCAAGCCAAGTACTAAATGGATTAGTATAATCATTTGTTTCATCATTTGAAAATAGATTTTTAGCAGCATCCACAAGATTACTAAGACCTAAAGCTGTTCCAAGAACTACTTCATTTCCTACAGCTTGAACAACAGCATTACCAGCTTGTTCAAGAGCAGATTGATTATTAGCACGTTCTCTTTGAAGTTCTTCTTCAGTATTAACAGGATTAATATGTACACCATAATCATCCCATTTTTCAGTACCAGTATTAAGATGCGTTAAATCATAACTTTCTTCAGCTAGAATTTTTCCTATTCTAGTACCATTATCATAGGCATCTTCTAAATTATCACTAGTTAAAAAACGAGGAGACCCAGCAGGATTACTCTTGCTGGGTTTTTTATAATCAGGATTTTTAACTATTGCTCCGTTCTCAATAAAATCTTTTAAATCCATAATAATAAATTATTCATTAATATCCATAAGTAAATTCTCTAAAACATATTCGGGATTAATATTGAAAACTTTTCCAATAACAATTGCTGTATGGGCAATAGTACTTCTTTGTCTTTTATCTTCAATATTTCCACCTCCAGAAGATAAATGTATATTTTTAATTTGATTATAATCATTTATAGCTTCTGTAAGTTCAATAGCTTTTTGAGAATTAATAGTTGAATTTATATTATTAAAATTAACAGAATACATATCTTGACCTAATCCTTTAATGTCCATATTACCTATACGAGGATTATTATCATCAGTCATTAAAGTTTTAGTAGTTTTAGTTGCTCCTGCGACAGAAACTGTATTCCATGCTTGAACATAAGGGTCTGTCATTAACATTTTAGATGCAGTTTCATTAACAAGACCTGGAATATAAAAACGTTTTTGTTTATCATCTCCAACAACTTCTCCTTTATTATTTGTTTTAGGAAGAATAGTTATATTATATCCAGGCATAATATAACCAGTTTTCGGGTCTGTAATTCCAGCAACTGTAGAAGGACTAATAGTGGCACGACCATCTTTAATAGCTTGAAGAATTTCTCCTCCAAAATTAAATCTTTCTCCACTATCAACAATTCTTTTTTTAGTTCCATTATCTTCTACATAATACATATCTGTTTGACTAAAATCTTGATTAGCTATAATAGCATCAAAAGATTTATTAAAATAATCTTTATTAGCATTAAATTCTTGTTGACTAATAAGACCTTTATCGAATTGATTTAAAAGAAATTGCTCAGTAAAACTTTTACCATCAAAATTAAGACTACTTACAGTAATTTTTTGAGGATTAACTTTATATCTATTAGATATTTTATCATATTGTTCTATCCCAGTATCATATATATTACCTATTTGTCTAATAATATTAATATTAAAAGTATTCATAGTAGAACGTTCTGTGCCAGTATAAGGTAATAGTGAATTACTATATATAGAATTACCATTATTATCTAATACATCAACAGAAAATCTTCCTTCATTTTTAGACATTATTTGATAAATAGTAGGAAGAAATCCTTTATTAGCTTTATCTTCAGATTTTCTTAAAATAGAAGAAACAATAGGAAAAATGTTAGAATTATTTTTAGAAATAAGAACAGAATTTCCTTCTATATTAATACCTAAATTTTCATATCCTTTATATTGTCCTCCAGATATAATATCTTTAAATTGTTTTATAGTTTTATCACTAAGAGTTATTTTAATAACTTCTCCTTTTGTTCCATAAATATTATTTATTTTATTAATAAGTTCATCGTCATATTTACTTCCACCATTTTCAGAAGATATAATAGCTCCTCCAGATTTCATACGAGTAGCAAATTCAAAATTCTTTTTATCATTATCATTCATATTTACAGTATAAGAAGCTAAATTATCTACAGCTTCATTATAAGCTTTAACATAATTTCTAATAGCTATTCTTTCTGAAACAGGCACATTACTTTTATCTAATAATTGTTCTATATTATTAATTCTTTCTCCATTATTAACAATTATATCTTTTCCAGTAAGACTTTTATAGAGTTCTTTAACAGTATTGCCTGCAATATTTTGAGTCGAAAGAAAATCAGAAGCACTATCTACTGAAACTTCAACAGGAGTATTTCTACCACTCATAGATGCTTGAGCCATTTGAAGTTTTAAATTATCATTAGCAGCTTGGGCTTTGGCTTGAGCAGCTTTATAAGTAGCTAAACCTTTACCATATTGAGTAGTACTAGTAACATTATTATATTGTGCTGCTTGAACAGCAGGGTCAATTCTTTTAAAAAGATATTGTTCTTCACTAAGTAATTTACCATTATTATCAGTAACATCACTTTCAAATGGTTTATCTTTATTTTCTTTAACTAGTTTATTATGTTTCCATATAGCAACATCATAATCTTGCTTTAAACTTTCTTTAGCACCAGGAGTAGATTCTATAGAAGCTCTAATACCTTGCCAAATTTTTTCACGAGTAAGTCTTTCCCAAGTATTAGTAGTGCTATTATAAACTTCTCCATCATATGCTTTAGTTGGGTCTGATGTAATATTACCATCTTTATCTATCCATCTAGTAGCATTTCCTCCTCCTTTTTCTTTAGCAGCCCATTGTATTCCTTGAGTAATTAAAGAATTTAAAGGAACTATATTTGTTGGACTAGAATTAGGTGTCCATTTAGTTCCACTTATTATATTTCCTTTTTTATCATAAATATCTTTATAATAATATGGATTATTTTCAATATAATAATCTTTATAATCTTGAGGAAGAGTTTTATCGTTTTCAACTCTTTGTTTGAAATCTTTATAATCTTTTTGAGCTTGAAGACGTCCAATCATTCCTTGGTCAGAAGCAAGATTTCCAGCTTTAGCAATAATATCATCAAGAGCAGCATAAGAATTACCATAAATAGTATTTTCAGCTACAGTTTCTTTAATCTCGTTAATCTTTTGCTGACGCCATTCACTTTCAGCTTCATTTAAGTCAAGATTAGCCATTGTAACTTCAAGGTCAGAGGCAGCCTTTACTGCTTCTTTATGTCCTTGTTCAAGAGTATCATACGTTTTACCTAAAGTATTAAGGTCAATAGATGGTACGTACTCACGAGAAATATAATCAAATGTTTTCATATTAGTAATATTATTTTAATCATTATCTGAAGACTTTTTACCTTTATTCTTTTTACCATAAGCTTTATCATAAGCTTCAATATCTTTATCAGTAATACCTTTTATGCCCATAGCTTTAAGTATTCTTGGATTTACATTAGGATTAGCCGCCATCATTGTAAGACGAGTTTGTCTTTCAGACTTTCTTTTTTCTGTTCTACTAATAACATCTTGCACTCCAGTATTTATTGTATTAATAAGAGAAACATCATTTTCTGCTTTCTTTTCAAGTACTGCATTATCAAAAGCTGCTTTCTTTTCACTCCAATCATTATAATCTCTAATATTAGCATCAGTTACTGATTGTTGATTAAGTTTATCTTTATTAATCAATTCAGTTTCAATATTTTCTTTACTACCATAAAGTTCATTAGTAGACAACATATTTGCAAGACGAGCACGTTGTTTTCTTGCAAGAGCAACACGAGAACTTGCTGTATTATTATCAACACTTCTTTCATAAGCTGCAAGCGTTTCTCGCATTTTATCAAGTTGAGGATTTATATTAATACGAGTTTTAAGTTTAGCAGCTTTACGAGCAATAGGTGCACGATTATATTTTAATTTATTAAGCATATCTCTATTCATTTTATGAGATACAAGTCCACCTATTATATTAGAACTAAGTCCTATCCCATCAATTATAGTTTCAGGATTATCACTTATATATTTTCCAACTTTATTAGCAGTACGATTAAACCAATTATCTTTCTTTTTGTCTTTTTTATCAGCATTATTAGTAGACGAAGTACTATTTGTAGGATTAGGATTTTGCCCAATAGTATCTTTTTTCTTTGATTCTATATGTTCTTCTCTTAGTTCATCATTAATAGATGGACTTAAAGATGGGTTATATTCATAACCATCATCTTCTTCATATAAATCAGGATTAATACCTTTAGGACCACCTCCAGCTTTTTTAGTACGACGAGTTTTATCATATCTATTATTCCACTCCCCCGTAGAGGGAAACATTCTTAATTTAGTCCTACCATTAATTGTAACTGAATAAAGTCCTCCATGTTTAGCTTTACGAGGACTTCTTTTAGTACCATCATCATTCATATTGTGTTTATCTTTAAATTCTTCTTGTTGATTAAAAACTCTATTAGGATTTTCTCCACCCATAACTTTTTGAGCAGGAGATTTACCATTTAGAAAAGGAACTGAACTAAATACTTTAACTTCATTTTTTCCAATGTGCATTACTTCACCACCCTCAACTTCAAGACCAGTACGAGGATTTCTTCCAATATCAATGCCACCGTTCTTATGTTTACGTCCAGCCATATAATAGTAGTTAGCCCCTAAAGGAACAGCAGTTCCACCTCTAACTACATTAGGTTTAAGAACTTTCTTTTTCATAAAAATATGAATTATTATGAATTGATTTTAAGCTATATATAGCAATATGTTTAAGTATTGAACTATCCTAAGACTTTATATATTAAAATCAGCATATAGCTAAAAATAGCTTATTTAGAGCGTTTTGTCTTTCTGCGTGTACCAAATCGAGCTTGTTTCAGTCGGTCAGCATACTCATTACCAGCAGCATTATTAGTATTAACTGCATTAACAGGATTACCATTAGCATCTGTTTGATAACTATTCTGTTCAATACCAGTTTTAGGAGTATCATAAGCAAATCCATCAGATTTTTTAACTTGTTTTTGAGGTGTAGTTGATTGTGTAGCAGCACCAATCATATTACTTACACCACTAATAGCACTACCAATTCCAAATAATGCTTTTCTACGAGTTCCATATTTAGCAGCAGTAGTTTTTTGTTGTTTCTTTAATTCAGCATTGCGAGCAATTTCTTTAGAAGAACTAATATATCCTGCTGTGGTAGCAGTAGATTGTAAACTACCTGTATAATTAGGTTTAGTATTATTAGACCCTCCATTTATTGCTCCAGCAATACCATTAATTCCAGAAACAATAGTATTACCAAGATTATCACCTTTAAACTCTTGTCCAATATTTTTGAAATCACTAACAATTTCACTTCCAAGATTAGCTCTTTTTCTACCACCACATTTGAACTTTTTGGCAAGAGTTATACGGTCATTACCTTTATTTTTCATATTAACTTTACCACCATTTTTAAGAGTAATTTTATTACGATATTCATCAACATAGTCTTGATTAGCATATTGAGCACTCATAGCGGCAGCTTGTTGAACACCTTCGCTTCTTGTTTGTTCCTCTTGAGCTTGTCTATATGCTTTCTCTTGAGCTTTCTTTTGCTTACGTTTACCAATAATACCACCAACAAGGTTTCCCACTGCTCCAATAGCTGCACCAATAAATGCTTTTGGACGACCATTATCATTAATAACTTTACGTTTCATATTTGTAAATTATTTAGTTATATTATATTTAAGTTCTTCAAATTCAATCTTAAGATTATCACTATTAGAAAATGTAAATTCTACAACAAAATAATTACCATATAGTCTGCTCATAGTAAAAGCATCACCATAATTATCATAATTAGCAATATTATTTCTTAGATAATTATAATTCCAATTACCAAGTTCCCAATAAGGTTTTTTATAATTACAGAATACATTTTTAGCTTCTTCTTTATTAATAAGAATATCAAGCTCTCCAGTATCAACCTCATTATTATATACTTTAAGTAAATCAGCACTATATGGAGTAACCATTCCCTCTACGGGGGAGTAAGTATAATCAATTTTAGTAGGATTTACAAGTTTATTCAATTTATAAGTAATATGGTCTAAGAATTTAACATTATCATATTGTTCATTAATTATAATTCCTATCTTAGCAGGAAGTAAAGTAGTACTTCTAATTTTATTTTTAACATTATCTGCATTACCATAAGAACTACCATCTTGAACAAATTGATGTAATGAACAATCAGTATGAGTATCTTCATTACATTTTAAGTAAAGTTTAGACTTAGTATTATAAGCCTCATCAAAATAATAACTATGTAAACTAACAAAATGATTAGCATTATAATTATAACTTAGAACAACATCTTTTTCGATATTATTTACTTTATAATTCATTTTAATAAGAATGCGATTATTAAATTTGTCATTAGCAAATCGTACATTATAAGGTTTGTATTTATCAAGCCATTGAATAATATCATCATCCATAGTATTTAATTGACCATTATCAAAATTATAAAAACGATGAAAATCATTATTATAAAATGTATATCCAAATTGGTCTACAACAAAAGATTTATCATCTTGTAATCCACCATATCCTAATGATGAAGTAAATACTTCTTGATATTTAACATCAAAAGCATCTGGTTGACTAAGTTGAATAGCTTTATCTTTTGTTTCAAGAGTATTATCAGTATTAAACATAAATAAACTATGTTCAGTGTGAACAAGAAGAATAGTGCCAATACCAATTAAATTAGTAATAATACCTTTATTTTCAGAAATATTTTTATATGCTTCAACAGGAAATGTTCTCCATCCATTAACACGAGTTTCATCTTGAATTACAGCACTACGTCTAACAGTTTTATTATAATTATCAACAGAAACTAAATCTTCTCTATAATTAGTAAATGATTTAGAATTAAACGCATCAGAACTACCTTGACGATTTTCAAACAAATCAATACTATTTGCTGGAGTAACTATACAACCTGTTTGAAATTTATTATTTTCATTAGCTTTATCAAGATTACTTGTATCTTGTCTTACATAGAATACATATCCAGTAGGTTCATTCTTAAAACATTTACTTTCATAAAAATGGTCATCAACAACAGGAAATTGGCAATAAGCTAAAAATGGAACATTTAATTCCCAAGTATGTTTTCTGTCAGCTTCAGAAGTATAATATTTATTATTAATTTTAGTTCTATATGCTATATTATTAGAAGTATTAAAAGTAAAACCAGGATTTTCATATATTAAACATCCATCATAAGTCATTACACCATTAGCATCTTTATCATCATTACTTAGTGAAGTACTATATTGTATATTAGTACATCTAATAAGAGTTTTATCATTAGACATATAAATGTCTCTACTTGCATTAAATAAAGTAGCTTTATATATTTTTATTTTATATTTATTATTAGCAGTTGGAATATAAGATGGAAAAAGATTATAAGCATCTTTCATTTGTAAAGTAGTACCAAGACCCATTCTACCATCTGCAGCACTATCTGCAATAGCTAATTTATATTCTGATGTAGCATACATTGCAGGAGCAGTTTTAAATTCTTTTACATTTACAATAGTTTCAGATTTATCAGTTTGTTTAAGTTTATAACTATCAACTTGAGGTTTGTTCATATCATGACAGAACTTATAAGCATTACCTCGTTGATTATAATCCCAATTAGGAATATCTAATGGGTCAAAACAATTTATAGCATCAATTCTAAGTAAATTATAATCAAGTCTAATAGAATCAGAAATATCATATTGACCACTATAAAAATACATTAAATCAGACTTTTGACAATTAGCAGTATATAATTTAAAGAAAGTACCATCTTTATTTATAACACAATCTTGACTTCTAAAATCATTTCGAGTAAGAATACCAGTAACACGTTTAATTGGTTCAAATTTTTCATAAGATAAAAACCAACCAACATAACCTTCAGGAATAGTAACTCCAGAAATATTATATAAATATCTATTTATTGATGTTGCTCCATGACTATTAATAGGAACTCTAAATAATCTATCTCCATTATTATTTATATAAGGAAGAAAATTATTAAATCCAAATCCAGAAGTAATTTGATACCATTTAACATTAAGATAATCACTTGAAGCAAAACTTCTAAATAACTGTAAGAAAGCAGTAAGAATACTTGAAGTAACATCACCTGTTAAAGTAGTACCACTAATATTAGAATATATACGAATACCACTTGTATTTAAATCATAATCAACAGTATCATATACATAACCATGAACAGCAACATTATTATCTATTGGAGCAGCACCATAATATGTCTTACCATTATAAGTAAATGGAATAGGAACAATCTCAGAATTTGGAGAAGTTTCACCATAGTATTTTATATTATTATTTATTCTATATCCATTAGTACAATGACCATATTTATCTACATAATGAATAAAGAAATTATATACTTCTCCTTCAATAAGAGTATGTTGCTTTTTACGAGTATCAAAAGAATTATTAGGATTTAAATAATTAACTCCACTATTAATAGCGTACTTATCACAATTAATTTCTAAAGTAGAATAATTAGAATCATTATTATATTCTAATCGTAAAGTAACAACTCCAGTAAATTTATAAACAGTAGTTTCCCAAGTTTCATAATTAGAATCTACTATAATAAAACTTATAAAGTCAGGAATAGTATATTTTCTTGAATAATAAAAAGCACCAGGAGTAATATCACTACTTTTTTCTATAATATATATATTTCTGGCTTGAGCTACTTTTGAAGTATTTTGTGTAGTATTACCATCTTTAGTATATATAGTACAAGTACCAGATATGTATATATTAGTAGTATCATGAACATTAAAGAAAGAAGTTGCAAGAATACCATTATCATCACCTTCATATTGATTATTATATCCACCAATATCATTATCACTCATTATAGTATAATCTCGTGATATACTACTTCCTATAATAGAACTCTTTACTAAACTAAGAGATATATTATCTACAAGATTTTCTATATTTTTATTATTAGCATTATTTTCTTTATAATTAGAAATATAAAGTTTATTTTGATAGTTAATAATATTTTTTACATCAAAATAATTATAATTATCTATGATAAACTCTTCAGCACTTGCTTCAATTAAAGAAGCATTATTAAGTATAAATTCTTTAGTATAACTACCATAAGAACCAAAATCAGCATTAATATCTGAAGTTCTAAAAGCTTTAGTATAACTTTTAGAAGCACATATAATACCTATTTGATATTTATCATATACATTATTTTTAGAATTAAAAATAATATCTATTTTAAAAGTTTCATTAGCTATATCAGAAGTATTACTAAAATAATCAGAACATCCAGCACAAAAACCATCTTCTGGTTCTTGAGGAGTAACAATAGCATGAGCACCTTGATTATTCATTCCTGTTATCTTTTGTCTAAAAGCATATTTAGTAACAGCATAATGTTCAAGAGTATCAATAAATATAGGAAAACCAAAACTAAACCATTGTGTATAATCAACAGAGTTAATCTTAAAACGAACAAAAAGATAATACCATCCTTTATAGGCATTACCTTTAACATAGCTAAGATTTCTCATTGCTGGAATATAAACTTCAGGAGATATTGATAGTACACTATCTGGAACTTCTTTATCATTAAAAATAGTTTCATCATCATAATTTCCAAGATTAATAGTACGAAGAGGTATTTTCTCTTCCATACCATCATATTCAGCAATAGCTATAATAAGACTATTTTCTACATTATAAGTAAATGTTCCTTTTATTTTTCCACCATGATATTTAAGATAATTAGTACTATTGTTTCCATAAACACATTTCATAGATTCTTCAACAGTAGACGTAGCTTCTTTATATCTAAATATTTGAGCTTTTGTTGAATCATCATTATTTACAGATATAATAACAAGTTCTACATTACAAGGTATTATAGCTACAATAGTATAATTATTAGAACCGTAATATTCATTTAATTTATTACGAATAAAAGTATTTTCTACAATACTTTCTTCATTAGTAATACAACTCTCATCATTTGCAAGTTTAACATTTAGAGCAGTAACTAAAGATAAATTTTCAGCATCTTTAGGATGTAAATTTAATTGAAGTTTAGGAGAAATATTCATAGCTTATCCTCTTGGGTCAAAAGTATTAATAAATAAATTAGAACGAAATAATTTAGAAGCATCATCTATACTATTGTTCAAAATACTTCTCTTAGCTTCATCTTTAAGTTGAGTCCACATATAATATGGATTAGTTCCATATTGAGAAGCTTGAAGATTAAACACAGGATGTTTATATCCTCTACATAACATTTTATACATACAATAATAAGCAATAGCTTCTATAAGAAGTCCATTATTGGGAATTACAGGAAGTTCACATCCAAACCTTTCACTACAAGTTGTTTCAATATAATCATATTCTATATAAATAAAATCAGTATCAAAATTTAATTCAATTTTATCGTTATTTACTATAACATAATTATAGTTTTTAGTATTATTACCTAAAGTATAATGTTGAACATTATATCTAAATGGATATTTATCATTAACAGTATTAGCTATAACATAATCTGGAGCTTGTTTATTTCCAGTTTCAATAGCATTAATTGTAGACGGAGTAATATCAATACTTGTACCGCTCGTTTCACTCGCGGACTCCCCCGTAGAGGGACAATCATTACAAGCATTGCTATCTTTAGCTTCTTCTATTTTACATCCCCTATTATCATATATTTTAATATTATTATTAGTAAGAGGACAATCAAAATAAGCAATTCTATCTATAACAATTAGCTTTTTCTTCTTACGTTTAGTACGAAGAATATCTAATTGTGCCATAGCGTCAATACACCAAGCACCGACACGAGGTATCCAATCACTATTATTAGGATTAAAATCGTTGTCAATCTTAGCTATTATGCGCTCCACGTTTGTATTTACATTGTTCAGCATTTCTGACATAATTCAAATATTTAGTAGGATACTTATATAAAAGTATATTAAGTTTATATTTAATATCAACTTGAAGATTATAAATATCATCTAAAGTGTTACATAATTGATTTGCCATTTGAATATAAGACATACCTCTATATTTAGAAGCTACATATTCAGTACGTTGATAATCTAAATTACTACTTCTAAATATAGAAGATTTAATAAAAGTAAATTCATACCAATTAGTATCTTCTTTATAAACTCTATAATCTACAGCATTATAAGGAATATGCCTTGCTGCATACCAAGCAGCTTCTTTGTCATCATATAATTTTATTCCTTTAGAAATAAGTTCTTTCTTTTTGGCATTTGTTGCTGCATAATCTAAATGAACTTTATGTTTGATACGAGTAGTATCAAGTTTCCAATGATTTATAACATACGTACCTATACCATAACTAAACTTATATCCCATTCCTTCAAGTACACATTTATGTACTTTATTATAATAAGCTGTTATATATTTACGATAAGTATTAAATTTAATATCTTTACGTTTACTTGCTATAACAATTAATTTATTATATTTATGTTCATTACGCAGTATATTACAATATTTGGTAATTTGAATAAGTAAACTTCTATCAGTAGTTTCAGAAATAACAGATAATTTTTTAATAACAGTATTATAAAGATATTCAGAAGAATTATATTCTTTATTATTCCACTCTTTATCATAAGATGAAAGAATAATATCAAATTTATCTTTAATGTCTTCAATATGTTCAAATAGATAATTATATACTTCTTCTTTTGAAGTTTTAATAACTTCAAGATTTTTATTATATTCAGCTATATCTATTTTAGCATTATGTATAAATTGAAGATAATAACCTTTAATAGTAATATCTGGAATCATATTTTATCTTTATCTTATAATATTTTCAGCAGATATTTCATTAGTATCTCTAATTATATTAGTATTCCATGTTTCAAGAATAATTTTCTTAATAGAACTAATCATATCTTCGGGAAGAAGAAATTCATCATTATCATCAATATTATCAATGTCTAATTTGCCTTCAACAGTTTCAGTTTTAATTAAATGAGGATATTCAAATACAGATTCAACTATAATAGTACCAAGAGTAGAAAATTTACTATTTTCTGGAATATTAATATAAATATATTCATTGATATAATCATAAGTAATAGCAGGACACATACCGGGAAGTTTTCCATAATATTGAGCAGATGCTTCTTTAACAAAAGCAATTTCAATAGGATTTTTCATACCCACAGTACGAACAGAATGAAAAGGCAAGTTGTTGGTAAGACGAACAGGACGAGGAACTTTATTAATAGTTCTTTTAACTTTAGCAATATTAAGATTATCAGTACCAAATATATCTCCATCTGGAACATCAGTAATAGTAAGTTTAAATCTCTGTTGTAGAACTTTATCAGTATAATTATGGTTACTATAACTACGTCTAATAACTTCGTTACGAGCATGAATTATACCAAGTTTAATAGCACGACGAACAGGGATACTATCAGGTTGCTTAACAGAATGAGCAATCTCTGAAACAAGTTGTGCAATAGAAGCCATATCAATATTATTTTTATTAGTTAGTTTATAATTGCTATGATTTTGGACAAATATAATATATTTGTTTCAAATATCAACATTAAATCTAAATTATTTATATAAAAAAATTGCAGTAGCATATTTATTATAATATACTACTGCAATAAAAACTCATTTATTAGAATTATGATTATTCACAATGACATTTGCATAAAAACCTTTTAGCTTTAGGGAACATAAGTTGTCCAATATATCCAGTTAAATAAGCAGCTGCTCCACCAATAGTAGTAACAGCTTGACTTTCACCATCGGTATCAAAAATAACAGGAACAGCAGTTGTAGGAGCTGTATAAGCAGGAAGTCTGAATATAATCAGTCCAGCAAAATTTCTGTTATAAAAGGCATTCCTCTGAAAACTAAAAGTAACAGCAGTAGAACTAATATTTACTCCAGTAGCTTCAATACGAGGAATACCATTTCTATTAGCCATTATAAATGGATTAAATAAAGACATTTTTATAATATATTAAATTTTAACCCCAAGCTCCAAAAGGACTTACACCAAGACCAAAACCAAGACCATATTGAGCAGCTACACAAGTGGGAACTCCCATTACTGGCGAGTAAGGAATAGTAGTGGTCTCTGGAAGTTTACACTTAACACCATCAACATCTTTTTGCAATCCAGCAACAGCAGCAGCAATAGGAGCAGTAGCCTGTTGTATCATTTGACCAAAGATAGCTGTTTGCTGTCCATTATTAATAACAACAGCTTGTTCAGCAATTTTTCTATCACGTTCAGAAAGTTCACGCTGCATTTCTCGCATTTCAGCAGCACGTTGACCAGCAAGAACTTGAGCAGTATTTTCACGAATAGCATCACGAACTTCACAGGTTTGTTTAGCTGTATCATAGCTAATCTGTGCAAAACCACGTTCCTGACCAACAGAAACACCATTAATAGCTTGCTGCAAAGTATTAGTTTGCTGACAAATAGCAAGACGATTTTCGCAGCAGCAAGAAGCAATCTGTTGAGCAATCTGACAATTACCAGCCTGAATAGCATTAATAATCTACTGAGCACTTTGACCTACTTGATTACTAACTTGCTGAACTTGTCCCATTACAGCATTAATAGCTTGCTGAACTTGTCCGATAGAACAATTAAGAGTAGAAGCCAACTGATTAATAGCAGCACCATTTCCTTGAATAGCTTGCATAAGAAGTTCACGTCCGTTATCATTATTAATAAGATTACCAAGAGCAGCATCTCCAGCATTAGAACCGTTATTAGCGTTACTACTAACTATGGCTGCATGATAATATAACTAATAATATAAATAAGATATGATTAATCTAAATCAGTAATAGTAAAGAAGCCAACGTTAGCATTAGCATTAGACTGAACCCAAGCAGAATAGAAGTCGCCAACCCCAGCAACAGAACCGCGATGAGCGCCACCACCAACCAGGGCTATTCTGATTGTTTCATCATTATTATAATTAACATAATTATAATCATATTTCTTATTACTTCCAACAGACTTAGGAATGAAATATGGACCGCCACTTAAATCAAATTCTTCAATATAATTATTAGAATTAGCTTGATAACCAATAATATCACATTTTTCTTTTATATTAGTATTATTTACTTCTCCAATTTTAACACCGTCTTTAAGTTTATAAACTATTGCTCTACTCTTATCAGTCATATCAGTAACGATAAGAATATCTGCAATAAAACTCCGTACATCTCCAAATAAATGAATGCCATGAAAATAAGCAGGAGTTGTATTTAATGTTGTATCGTCTCCAGTATAATCAGTACCTAAAACAAAAGGAGTATCACAGAAACTTTTATTCCCAACGTTATTTTCTACTTGGAAGTATGTTGGAATAATGGGATTATTACCATTATAATTAGTCCATTTATCCCAATTCAAATTTGTAACTCCTAAACCAAGACCACCTTGTTTAAATCCTCCAGAACTAATTTCTTTATTTACAGACGCTTGAGAATCAAAATTAGCATATTCAATATAATATAATAATTGTAAAGCACAATAATGAAGATAATCTATAACTCTTATTCCGTTACCTCTATTATTACAAAATTCAATAGCTTTTTCTATTGTAATACTTGTTCGAGGACGACCGTGTAGCTTATCAGTATAAGTTTCACTTTTATTACCTCCAACATGTGTTTCATCATCGTCTTTTATACAAGCATTAAATGCTTCTTCTTTATCACCATTCATCCTTGTTAAAGTCTTATTAGGACTATAAATACAAGGACTAATTCTTATCCAAGTACCATCAATATTTTTATCAGAAATCCAAATTTGATATTTATTGGTAAATATAATAACCTTTACAAAATATTCAAGAGGCATTGCTACTCCAACATCCCCCATACTTCCATCAAGAACTGGAATTTCTCCATTATCCATAGCAAGACCCCACCCATCAGCATTTAACCAATGAAGTATATTCTTACCAGAATGAAGACAACCTCTAAGTCTGTTTTGAATAGGACAAGTTTTATGAAGTTCCATATTGCCAATTCTTGTGCATACATTAGCATTTTTTGTCCATTCAATACCATAAGCTTGATTATCTTCAGAAGGAACACAAGTATGGTCTGTCCAAACAGGATTACCTTCAGAATCAGAAACTATAAATTGTCCCTCTTTACCACCATTAGGAATATGTTTAAGATTAGAAATATTAGTTTGTATTTCAGAAATTAAACTTTCTATTCCCTCAAACTTTGTATTTATAGCACTGAACTTATCATTAATATCAGTTTTAAGTTCTTCAATAGTTTCATTCTTAACATATTGTTTAAGTTCTTCAGTATGAGAAGTTACATAATTATTAAATTTAGTATTTAAAGAATCAAAGTTAGAAACATATTCTTCAAAATCAGCAAAAGAACCATCTTCACCAATTTCATATTTTTTCAAAAACTCAATAAGTTTAGCAATATCTTCAGCAGGATAATCTTCTTTCTTTACATAAGCTTCAAGCTCTTTCTTATGAGTTTCAATATATGTCTTAAATTCTTTATTTAAAGTATCAAAATTAGCTATATAAGAATCAAAATCAGGAAATGTACCATCTTCTTGAATCTTATATTGATTAAGAAACGCAATAAGTCTCTTAATTTCTTCTTCATTATCATCTTCTACTCCATATTTAGCAACATATTTAATTACTTCTATTAAATCTTTTTTCTGTTGCATAGATAGATTAAATGAAGCAAGTCTACCTAATATAACTTTATCCATATTTTATTTATTTTCAGATTCATTATTTTCTAAAGCATCAAGTCTATCATTAATAGAATTAATACCATTATTAATATCTGTAATATCAGTTTTTATTTCAGAAACAACAGATTTAACATCATTAACATTAGAATTTATAGTAATAATAGCAGTAGACAAACTTTCAATAATAGTATTAAGTTTTAAAATATAATTATTTATAGTAGTATTAATAGCATCTAATTTCTTAGAAATATCTTTGAAAGTTTCTACATTAATTGCATTATCCTCTTTAATTTTGTTAAGACTATCACTATTACTTTTCAGTAAATTAGAACCATCTTTACTATTATCGTTAGATTCTCTAGTAGCATTATAATTTTTCTCCATAATACTATTAGCAAAATTACTTACTTCAGGATAATTATTTTTCATATAAAATTATTTTGGTTGTCTATATCCAGCACCAAGTTTATTAAATATAGGTCTAAGTATCCAAGACCATGCAATAGGAGCAACAATAGAAGAATTAACAAGAATTATTTTATTATCATATCCTACAGAAATATAAACACAAGTAACAATAATTATAGATATTACCAGTAATAATCTCTTTTGCCATATAGGTACAACTTTATCACCATTAACCCAATCTACAATCTTAATAAGAATATATGTAAGTATATTTACAACAAACATATATGCAAAATCAAAATTAGAAATTATTTGATTAATTATAGTATCCATAAATTAAAGATTTAATTTTTTCCAATTAACAGATTTAGTCCAATTAGCATCATCAATCTCATTAGAAATATACATTTCAGTATTAATAACATCATCAGTATCAACATAAGTAACTACAAGACCTTTATGTCTATATTCTTCAATAACAGAAAGTCTTGTAGTTCTTATATCATTATCAAATGGCAGATATAGATGATTATTCTCTGCAAAATGATATTCTGTTTTATGTCCACCAACAGGTGTAACTAATTGTTCTTTATTCATAATATCTTTCATATTTGTAGCATTAGCAACTTTACTACCCCGTAGAGGGAACATCATTGATAATTGTCGAAATTAGCTTTATAACTCAAAGATAATACTAATTATCACAATACCCAAATAAATATATTTCAGAGCTAATAATAGCTAATTCCGACAATACCAAATCAGACTTTTTACTCACTTTCAATAGGTGGCTCAACTATTCTACCATAAAATTTAGTAGGAAAAGCAATAAGTTGAACTACTTCATAACCTTTATCAACAATAAAATATTCTCCATTAGCATAAGGATTAATACTACCAAACTCAGGACAAGCTGTTCCAAATATAGGAAGAATATAATTATCAATATTGTCTTGAGTTATTTCAGTAAGACTCTTATCTTCTTCAATATAATAGTAAGTTTCAGGTATTTTAATTTCTTGTTTTGATTGGTCGTCAGTAATAGTATATGCAGCCTTTTTTACAAAAATATGAGCAGTTTCTACATTATGACTATCAAAATAATATTTACCATCAGCATCAATAAGATAAAAATCTCCATCATATAAAGCAAGTTTTACAACTTTATCAAATGTTGGATATTCAGAAATAATTTCATCAGGAAGACTTTCTGGTTCAATTAAATCAAGACATCTTCTGTGAGTATTAATAATATCAGTATGTTTAATTTTAATAATAACTTTAATATGGTTAGGATAACTAATCCATTCTTTACCGTTCCACCAAATACATTTATTTAGAGTAGTATCGAAGAACGGAGTTCCCGTAGGAACATCCGTTGGACGATATTCGGTAGCACCAGCCATAACAAAATTATTAACTTGTTTCCAGTACATATCTTTAAGCCAATTATCATTTTCATTGATAATAACTTTATTGCCATCAAAATATTCAGTAATAGCACTATCATTAAGATAGTAAGTAATATAAAGACCTCGCTTACGTAATACTTCCGGAATAAGATTACGAGCGTCTTCTTTATTAGCTACATATCCAACATTAATATGATTAAACTGAGAAAGATAAACATAAAGATTTTCTCCAGTTTCTTCATTAATAACATTTTCAATTAGCGTTATCGGATAAATTTTACGTTCATTCATAAGCTATCAATAGTTATTACCTCTATCAGTAGGAATTGCAGCATCACTTGCATTAGCAGTACCCATTCCATAATAAACGTAGTTAATATTTTGTTCAGAAGGAACTTTACCTGTTTGGAAATTATCTTTAGCACTAACATTATCAGCATTATTCAATGTCCAATGTTCTCTTGTAGTAGCATTATAATCTCCATTTAAAGTAACATCATTTTCAGAGAACGCTCCTGTAAGTTTAATAATTTGATTATTATTAAATACATTATTAATAGTTTGCTTAGTACTATTATTTTTAAAATATCTTGCAAAACAGAATATTTTACGTACATCAAGACTATTTTTAAGACTTGTAAATACAGCAAGATTTGTTCCACTAACAAAATCAAGACCTTGGAAGGCACTTAATAACGTTGTAATTCCAGTAGCATAACTAAAGAAATCTTTAGGTATTTGATAAATAACACCTTTTTGCTTATAAGAACTAAGTCTTCTACAATATTGGAATATATAATTTATATTAGTAACAGCAGATACAGGTCTTAATAGATAAGGAGGAATACGTCCTGTAATACCAGCAGATTGATAATTTTCATCAGAATTAATAATTCCATAAGTTGCAAAATCTAATCCACAATATTGGAACAGACCCTCTATATTACAATTAGCATTAGCATATCTAAGTAAATCAGGAGCACACATATAATTAAGTGTTTCTAATTTATTATTTACACCACCTCCTGTAATAAGTTCTATATTTGCATCTTCAAGATACTCATAAGAACTATTTTGAGTAGATGGGTCTCCAGTATATCCCCAATAATCAATTTTTTGCTTAGTTTCATTATTTTTTGCCCAAGTTTTACTCGTCTTATTATAAATCCATTTGAATGGAGAATAATCTGGATTATCTTCAACCATATCAACATTATCTTTATTAGTATAATAAGATAGATTTAGACATCCAGAAAAACAATATTTCATATCAGTAATACCTGTTCCAACTACTGTAGATTTAGCAGTATATTCTTCCAAATTAGTATCTACATCAAAATTTTCTCCCGGTTTTTCAGATTGAGAAGTACCATAAATTTTACTACTACTACTACTACTACTACCGTGGAAAAATAGTTTAGCAGGAATTTCTCCAGTAAGTTTACTTCTATTAGCTTTAGTACTACTTGAAGCACATTGGAAAGCGCGTCCAACATTATTTAAGTTAGAACAATTAGCAAATCCATTTGGAGAAAGAGTAAAAGCAAAATGTGCATTTCTAAGAATACTATTTATATTTTGTAACTTAGTAGCTTTGCTAAACATAGTACCAGGAAACTTAGGAACAGAAGCAAAATCTTTACTTTCACAATCATAAAATACATGACTAAATACTTGTATATTAGGATTATTTGAAAGAATATTTTCAGGAAATGTAGCATCTACTATATATCGTCTTGCATTTTTAGCAACATAAGTACCATCATTTTGCCTAGTATCTGACGGGTCATATCCGAATTTAGTAAGATTAGGAAATGCAGCAAACATATCAGCTGTAATAGGAAATTTAGCTTTCTCTCCATAACTTGTATCAGTAGCAGTTTCAAATACATGAGTTACGTTACTTAAATTACTACATCCGCTAAATATAGTTTTAATATCAATAGTTCCTCTGCCACCAGAAGTAGCATTAAAACAATGTCTAATACTATTTAATTTAGACGGAAAACTTAAAGTATCAAAATCAATATATTGACAATCAAAAATCTCATATAAAGTAGTAAGATTAGGTAAAGCATTAAATATATCAGTAAAATTACCAAGTTGTGTTTTCTTAGAAGTCTTCCAAGAATTATAATTACTTATAATATGCCATTCATTATTATCATCTTCATTAAGTTGTATATCAGTAACATTTTCTACATCTTGAAAAGTAAAACTACTTATTTTAAGATTACCATTATTAATTTTGAATACATCTCTGTCTACAATAATACTTGAATTCGATAATCTTAAAATAGAAGTACAATTTGTAAGGAATGATAATACACCATTAGATGCTTTATCATCAACACCATCTGTTTTATTATATTTAGTATTCTTACTTCTAACGATAGTTTTAGCACAAGTAAATCCTTCAGTAATTGCAGTACATTTATCTAATTTATAGAATGTATGTCGCAACATTCCATAAGTATGAACACTTGTATCAAAAAGATTAAGTTCTTCACTCTTACGAATTAAAGAGAAGAAAGTTCTATTTAAAGTAAAATTAGTAGTAACAGTTTGTCCAATAACAAACAGCATATACATTACATCAAATTGAGTAACATGAGTTTGATAAAACATATGATCAACAGCATTATTACCCATTTTGAAATTAGTAACTTTCTTTCCACTAACAAAACTTTGGTCCCAAGTAACAGAAGCATAAGGACGTTTACCATTAGAAATATAATTATAATCATCATTAGTAATTATACCATAAATAGTTTTTACTCCATTAGCAGCTCTTGTACTTTTTCCATTCCAAGTTTTAACTCCTAAACATTTATTTTCAGTAGTGTCATCACCATGAATAGTAAAATTATTACAACCTCTAAACATACCAGCACCATTAGGACCAGAAGAAGGTTTAAGAATAAGACATCCATAAACTCTAATAAGTTTAGTACAATTTTGGAAAGTAGCAGTCATAGTGATAGGTTTAGCCTTATCATTAGCAAACTGTATATATTCTACTTCCTTATTACCAGTAAGAGTAATACCACTACCATAAGTAAATTTACTTAAATCAAGTAAAGTTTCATCTACTCCATCTCCAGATATAGATGTAAGAGGAACATTTTGAAGATTAAGGGTAGTAATATTAGCTTGATTAGAATTACTAATAGTAAATTTATTAAGTTTAGTACAGTTACTTAAATTAATAACTTTAAGAACTTTATTATCAGCAATAGTTAAATAATTAGTACCACTTGTTCCAGTAAGTTTAGTACAACTTGTAATATTAATAGTAGTAAGTACTCCATTATTTTGAATAGTAACTTTTTGAAGATTACTACAATTATTAATAGTAATAGAAGTTAAACTCTTATTATTTACAATATTAACCTCTTGTAAGTTATTAAGATTAGAAACATTTAATGTTTTATAAGCAGCACACTCTCTAATCGTAATCTTAATAAGTTTAGTACATCCAGTTAAATCTACACCTTCAATATAATTTTGATTATCAAGATTAAGATTAGTCAATGCACTATTATAAACAGCTAATCGTTTAAGAGGGGTACTTGGAATAATAATATCAGATATACATTGAGAATTACTAATATCAATTTCACGTAATTTGGTAAACTTAGTATCAGTTTGTCCTCCAGCAAGTTGTTTAACAAGTTCAAGAGTAAATGTAGGTCTAATACCTTGTATTAATCGAGATTGAGTATTAGCAAAATTAAGAGAACGAATTTCACTAACACCAATTTCAGGTGTATAAGAATCAAGACCAAAAGGAGCAGCAAGAGAATTACTTTCTTGTAACTCTAATTCAGTAATAGCAGTAAGACCAGGATTATTAGCATATAATTCAGTATTAGTATGAGATATTTTATAAATATTCATTTTAAATAAAGGTACTTCATCACTTCCAATTTGAATAATTTGAGGAGAATTAGTTACACCCCAAGTTACTTCAGAATTAGAATTATTATTGCCAGCATCTACATATACTTCTTTATTTTTAGGAAGATAATAATAAGTTTGTGTAGCATTACCAACATTGTGATAAGCAATTATATCAGTATTACTTTTAATAGGAATATATTCAGGAGTATTATAAACTGTAGAAGACATTTTACAGTTTACATCATTAGGATAACTAAATTTTTGAGCAGTATTTCTCCAATAGAAAACACTATCAAGAAATAGAATATGTTTTCTAAGCCAATCTAAAGTATAAGCAGCCTTACGACCATGTAATTTACTTAGATGTTTAGTATTAGAATATTTATCATCAGTAAATTGAACAAGATATTTAAGTTTATAATCAAGATTAAACAGAAGTGGTCCACATTCACCAGTCTGTTTAAGATAGAACTCATTAACAAAATATTCAGCACTATCTTTATATCCAGCTTTATTAGCAGCACTATACAAAGTAGTTCTAAAATCATCCCAATAATAAGAATATGCACTTGTACCAGCAATCTCATTGATACCAACTTTATTTCTCATAAGACTAGTATCCATACTTAACCATAGTTTATTATGATTAGCAGAGAACACAGTATTGCTAAGACGAAGTTCATCTTCAGAATCAAAAGTTTCAGCAACAAAACCATAATTTTTACCTTCAAGAATTTGATTCTTAAGATATTTCATCCACATATTAGGTTCAATAGAAAGAGTACCTTGGTTACCACCACCAAGTGCAGTATCCATATCATAAAATCCAATATAATAATCACCATTTTGCCAGCTTCTAAATGTACTATTCTTACCAAAATTATCAGCAAGACCGAACATATTAGCTATAACAAAATACTTATACATTGAAGTAGCATTAAAACCAAGAGCTGCAAGTTGGTTTACATCAGTAATAATTTGTTGTTTTTTACCAGTTTTTACATAACCATTATTATATGTATAAAGGTCATATTCAGTAGTAATTTCGGGTCTATCAATATTACCAATTCTATCTCTTGTAACATAAAGTCCCTCTAAAGGCAAACTCATGACAGTACCTACAAAGTTCTTAAATGTAGTATAATCACTTGCTTGACGACCTTGAGGATAATGAACTTCATAACGTTGGTCAAGAATAGTATCATCATTTTGCCAAAAGTCTCCAGCAGAAGAATCAAAATCAGCAGGTAAACTACTGCCCTCTATTTTAGACATATCAGCAATAGAAGTAGTATCTTTAATTTCAACCCAGTTAGCATTACTATTTTCTTCAGTAAAAGTACAACCTTCAGCAAGATATGGGAATGTAGTAGCATTAATATTTTGCCCAAGACTATCAGTAATTTTATTAACCTTTTTAAATCCTAAATTTCTAAAAGCATCACGACCTAAGTTAAAAGAATAAATTCCAAGAGGAGTAGTAGATACTTTAGAAGTTTCAGTAGTATGGAAGTTCATAATAAGAAGAATAGGAAAACCTTCAACTGTATGTTTAAGAGTAGCAGTAGGTTGTTGATTTTTAACATATTCACTATTCTCTACATTATCAAGAGCAATAGGGTTTGATGGAAAATAATCTTTAAGAACAGTATTTATAAATTTACCAATAGATGCATTATTACTATGGGAACTATCTACAACATCAGCTTTAAGAGTATATGTTTGCTCAGGTAGCCAAGTATCTTTAGGAATAAATGCTGTATCGTTAGGAACAGTAATATTAATATTTTTTACAGCATCAGCCAAAGTAGATGTACCTTGAAGTTCAATAGTATTATTATGAACTTGAAGAACAGAAGTATTTTGTTGAGTAGGGTCCCAATAACTAATAGTCTTACCAGAAGTAGGTTGAAGTTGAACGTTATCAGCAGTTTGTTGATTTACAAAGTTTTCAAAAGTCCAACTATCGTCAGTACTAACATCAATAAGCATGACAGGAATACCAACAGCTTTAGCATATTGATTTAATTTTTCTTCACTAAGATTAGCTCCATCAAGCAAGAAATCAACAGTATATGCACCATTTTGATACAGATATGAAATTACTTGTCCGTCAACTCCACGTTCACAAAAATTCTTACGAAGTTCAGAATCAATAATACTAAAATCAAAACCTCCATCTTTATATGTAGATGAAATTCTATTATTAATATAATTAGATACAATATCAAAATCTGTTAAAGCATAATCATATACTTGAAGATTATAAATATTGCAATCACACAACCATTCACCATCAGTAGTATCTCCATATACTTTACCACCAATATAAATTTCATCACCAACAGTTGGAAATGTAGAATAGTTACCTACTGCACTAAGAGCACCTTCAAGATAAATCTTTATAATATAATGTCTTTCTTGTTTTTCTTCACCAGAACTATCAATATATTTATCATCAGAATGTACGCAAACAATATCAACATTATTTACAGTATTATCAGTTAATCTTAATAAAGAACCTGTATTAACATATATATCATGAACATCAATTTCAAAACCAGTAATAAGCTGACCAGTTTGAGAATCAACTTGTCCTACACATAATATAGTACGTTCATCATCTGGATGGTAATCAGCTTTAAAACTTATACTTATAGTAAAATCATTATTAGTTCCAGCTACTATATTAGCAAAAGTCTTATTAGTACCACCAATATTAAAACTTCCTAATTTAGCATAAGCTCCATTACTAATTCTCATATAAGGAGCATTATTAGTAGATGTTTTAACACCAACTAAATTAGAAGTATTAGCCATTGTTATCTTAGATGTAACCTTTGTTTTCCTACCACCAACAAGATAATTTTCATTGACCATATTAAAAGTTTGGTCTCCTTTATTATATGTTCTGGCAAGAAATTCAGAAATAAGATGACCTTCTACAGTAGTAGATTTAGGGAGAAAATCATTTTTAGATTTTACAAACTTAACATACCAAGTTTTAGTAGCTGTATCATTACCAACATTAACAGTAAGTTTAATAGCAGTTACTTGATTTTCTATAGCCCAATCTTTACCAATTACTGAAATAAAGTCATTAATTTCTTCTCCAAAATAGCCAATAGTATCTTCTTTTATAGTAGTAGAACCAATTTTATAATTATATTGGAAAGTAGTAGAACCTTGTAAATATGCAGTCCATACAAGATTTATAGAACCAGACAAACTAACTTCAGTAGGTTGAGACTGGTCTTCACTCATTACAGTACTATTAATAAGAATACTCTTACTAACTAAAGTAAGAGAAGATGTTATACTATTTTGAATTTGTTGATTATTATTATAGTATAATTGTGATTTAACAACATATACAGCAACATCGAATTTAGATAATAATTCTGCAACTCTAACACTAAAAACATTTTGATTAGTATCAATAATACTAATAGGATAAGTTTTGCTAACTACAGAACTACCATCTTTAGTAACATCAATTTTTAATGTATATTCTCCTACTATACCTACTGAATAAGTATAAATTAAACTTTCATCACTTTCCAAATCTCCATCATCAGTCAAACCAATATCAATATTAGGAGTAGAAAGATTTACAACAGATTCAGTAATAGTACCACTCCAAGATGCAGAACCATAGACACCATTAGTTTCATCTTCATACGAAGCAGAAATATACATATTACCAGTATGATTTATCAAAGCAGAACTAATAGTAGAAAATGGTATAGTAATAGTAGGAGAAATAAATGATGCAGAACCACTTGCTACTTGTATAGAACCAATACGTACAGTAACTTTCCATACTTTAGTAGCTTTAACAGAAATATCTCTAAGTTCAATAGTAAGACCATTTTCATTAAGAATAACTGCATTTCCAGTTCCTACATTGTTTGCAAAAATATTACAAGTAGCTTCTGTAATATCAGTGCCACCTCCAGAACCACCAGAGCCTCCGCCACCATGTTTAGCAAGCCATGATACATTACGCTCAAGTTTAGCAACACGTTCTTCATGATTAACAAGAACATCTTGAACAGAAGATTTTTCATCTTCTTCAACTAAGGCTGGGTCATCAACAGCCATTCCAGAAGCTTGATTGGAAGCTACAACGACCCAATTACCTTCCTTATCTCTAACTTTAATATTTCCCATATTATAATGTAATAGTTAAACTGTCAATATCAGTAATACCATAATTACGCTTATCTTCATCAGAAATAGTACTAAGTGTCATAGAATCAACACTAAGTTCTGAAAGCTGTTTGTTCATATCAAACTTTTTACTATTATTATCAAGACGTACATCCCAAATATTATGAACTTGTTTAGCAGTAACTTTAACGTTAGTATCAGTTAAATCATATCTTATATACATAGGATAATGCTGAGCTACATTTTCAGTAGGACTTGCTGCATTAGTTTTAGCCTTAAAATAAGATAATAACCAAGGTATAGTATATTCAGGACCAGAAGGTTGTTCTTTATTAGAAACAAGTTTATATCCACTTGCTTGACTCATTATATAATATGGAGCATCAATTTTACTGACTACTTCATATCTTGCAAATTTATCATTTTTCTTAACATGAGATACGTCAGTAACTTGAATAACAGGAACACGAGTATCAGCAGTAGTAACTTCTCCCATTAAATCTACTCCAGAAGCAGGTTTATTATTACTTCCTATATATCCTGTTGGAGCATCATATATAGGCTTACTTATAGAATAAGTATGCTTATGCCCACCAAGAACAACTCTAATACCATATTTCTTAAATAGTCTACTAAATCTATAAAGACCTCTACTATTCAAAGTATTAAGATGAGAACCAACACGAGCACTTTCACCTCCCATAAAATTCCAAGTAACAATAGTAAAAGGCATTTCGTGCATATAAACAATACATTTGCCACAATTAGTAGGTTCTACATCATTACCTTTCCAAAGTTGAAGGTCTTTCTTAAACCAATCTTCAATTTTAGCATTAGCATTTTCAGCAAAAGTTCTATCTCCTTGATAAGCATCGCTTTCCCAATCTTTATACATTTTACTTGTGGCAATAGCAATTTCGCTATTTAATGAAACAAAATGATATTTACCATAATTAAATGAATAAAGACTATAAATAGGATAACTTTCATCTTCCCATTCAAAAGAATAATCATTATTTATATCAAGTTCAAAGCAGAAATATCTAAGAACGTTAATATGTGAATATTTACTTGTAGCATCTTCACCATCAGTAAGCTCTGTACTTACATGTCCACATAAGTCATTATTACCAATAGTAAACATTTCACATTTATCAATATTATATTTTTTACCTTGATAATAATCAAGCCATTCATTAACTCTATTACCAGATTGAGTAATATCTCCTGTATTAATAAAGAAATTATAATTCTTTTCAGTCTTATTAATCATATAAGAAGTCTTCCACCAAGCAGTATATTCTTGCCAATTAAAACCTTGTTGGTCACTAATGTGGATAAAACTAAAATTAGTAACATCTGAATCAGCTTCAACAGTAAATGTAAGAATATCACTTGTATAAAGACTATTGTTATCACGTCCTACACGATATTCATAAGAACCTTTTTCAAGACCTTTTATAATAGCTTTATGAGTAGTAACAATAGTACCATCACTTGCTATCCATCTAAACCGTTTATAATGTTCTATAAACTTAGTAACCCATTTAGGATTAGAAGAATTATTATCAGTAAAACTATAAACTTTAGTCCAATCTGTACTACCTTTTTTACGATATTCTACATATTCATCATAGTATCCAACAGAAACCCAATTAAAACATCTTGTAGCACCTTCACCATTATCTGTAGCTTGAATACCAAAAGTAATATTTATATAATTAGCATGGTTGCTATCAAATGTAGTCTTATTAGTAAAGAATGTTTTACCAAGATAACTTGCCATTGGTTTATACTTAGCTTTAATATCGTCTGGATAATAATATTGAAGACTATTACTAAGAGCAGTAGTTTGCTTTTCAAGATTAATATAAGTCCACAAATCAGTAGTCTTACGAGAAGCATATGCTTTATTACCTTGTTTAGCAGGCTCTAACATAAACCAACGAACAAAAAGAATTTTATTCCAATCGTCATCAACAGTAAATGTAGCACTACCTTCACCAACAGAACCAGTACCAAATCCACAAGAATCTATATATCCAACTTTAGTAGTCTTACTTTCCCAAGGATTATTAAGAGTCTTCTTTTCAAGTAATTGTCTAAAACTTTCTCCAGCACAAAGATAAAAACTACTTGGACCTTGTTTAAATACAATAGGTTTATTATTTTTATTCCATATCATATCATAATTATCAACGCTAATAAAAGCATTTTTAGAAGTATTACATTCAGCACCTCTAATTACAAATGTATTACCAGCTTTGACAACCCCATCGAGTTCAAGAACATCCCAAATATAACCTATATCAGAAGGACTTTCTTTAGTACCATCAGTATATAATAAATATAAACCTTTAAGATTAATATCTTTTTTAGAACCATTAGCAATCTCTACATAATTGTGTGTACAAAGACAATCTTCATTACCTTCTCCGCCACAATAAATACTATTCATGCAGAGATATTGACTAATATAAACTCCAAAAGCGTCATCTGGATTTCCAGGTTTAGTTATAGACTTATTAAATTGTCTAACAGTCCATTTTCCACTTTCATCAACAGTAACTCTATATGTTTCAGAACCATTAGTAAAATTAAGACATTCAAGATCAAGTTGATAAAGTTCATCGAGAGATATACCTCCACCACTTTCTCCACTATCTCCACCACTACCATTAAGATAAAATTTACCACCATAATAAACACCAAACTTTTTTCTATCAGTATAGAAAATAAGTTCACCATCTACAAGGTCAGCTTTATTTTGTGCAAAATTAGTAGTAGTATCCATTTTACAACATATACAAGTAACTGTATTAGTTGCAGGTTCTTCAGATGGTTTATCTTCATCATCGTCTTCGTCAGGCTGATTCTCTTCAGGAACATCTTCCGGCATTTCTGGTTCAGCAGAAGCCATAAGAATACGACGATAACCGTTAGCAATATTCCCAGGAATAATACCAACAGTTTGTAATCTACTTAATTCTTCAACTTTATCTTGAAGCTCACTAAGAGCATTTCTAATAACTTTAAGTTCTTCATCATCTTCCCCGTTAATATCTTTATCTTCTTGAGGGTCAATCCAAAGAACTTCTCCGGGTTCTTCATTACCTATATAAATAATAGGCATTTGATACCACTTTTCATCTTTATTATAAGTATAATAACGATTCTCATCACGAACATAAACAAAATTACCAGGCTGTTTATATTTATCGTCATTTAAATCGTCAAACGTTTTAACAGTAGTAATACCAATCTTTAGTAGTCCATCTTCTACCATGTCTTCAACACACTTTATAACAAGTGCTCTAACATCATCCCAATTTACTTCAGGAACAAGATGATGAACATAGTTCCAAATATTTTGAACATTTTCTTTAATATATTCTTTGAACAACTCTTGGTCTTTAAGAACATTCTCTTTGAAATCTTCAAAATTTTCCTTAATCCACTTCTTAAATGTTTCGTAATCTACTCTAACATCATCACGAAGATTAGCAATAGGTTGCCAATATTCTTTATTAGTAAGTGGAATACCTTTAGGAACTTCTTTTCTACTAAGATAGCTGGCAAAATAACCATCATGCACAAGACAAAGTCTTTCATAATGATTATTAACGTCCCACTGACCATCAGCAGTAAGACTAACTTTACCAAGTTCTTCTTTCTCAGTTCTCATAAAAATATGAATTATTATAACTTATTTTAGAGCTATATAAAGCTATTATTGTCATCATTGTAGTATTATTCATATTCGATATAAAATTATAATATAAAGCTAATAATAGCTATAAATAGACGTATTTATAAGTAATAACTATATCTGAAATATCTACTTCCCCGTAGAGTGATTGTCATCATTATCATTAGTAACACCATTAAAATCTTCTTCTCCAAGACTATAAACGCTATTTAATTCACCTTGATGTTCCATCCAAAGTTTTCCAGTAGCAGCATCAACAGTAAATTTAGGTTTATTACCACATCCAACAATAGCATTTATTTTTCCCTCTTCATCAACAGGAAATACTATTTCTGGACAAGGAGATTTACCATTATAATTCAAATCAATTTGACCTTTAATATATTCAATAAGTGTTTTAGCAAGTTTAAACTGATTAAGTTTTCTTGCAGCAACCGCTGCATTAAACATATTAAAGCAATCAATAATTTTTCTATTTTTAGAACTACAAGCAGCTTGGCAGTCTTTAAGTAAATCAATACCAAAATCAGTAAGCATTACAAGTATGCGATGGTATATACAAACATATTCAGCAGGAATAGTCATATAAACATATTCGGGCTGAATTTCAACAAATCCATCTTCAGGATTATTATGAATATAAACAGGATTTAGCTTATCAGACATACGCCATTCTATTTATAAGATGAGATATATTATTTAATTGAGTAGTATTAAATAACTCAAGATTTTCCATGCAATGAATCATAATAGAAACAGCAGGAATAGAACAATCTTCTTCAAAGAAGCCAAGACGAAGTTTTTGAATAGTATCAGCATTCTTTTGAATAAACAATTTCTCATATTGTTCTAAAAGACGTTCTGAAACAATTTCTTCAATAGAAGTATCCATATCATTAATCTTTTATAGCATTATTAATAATATAAGTAATATAAGATTGAAATTTAAGATTTATCTTATTAGAAAAACTCATTATTTTTTCTTCTTTATTGAGAGCATTATTATATATACTATCAGTAACAGCTTTTTCTATTTCTTCAATCCATTCTTTTTTTAATAGTTTAGAAACTTTAATACCATTAATTTCATATATATTTAATGTAGTATATATATTATAGTATTCAGCATTTACTATATTTTTAATATTTATAATAATAGTTTCTTTATTAATATTTATATGATTATTTACTAATGTATCTGCAACAAATTTTATAAGAACATAAGCAGAACAATTAATAGAATCATTTATAGCAATTTTACATTTTTCTTTATCTTTTTGAATAGTATTCTTAGTAATATCTGTTACAAAGCTACTTATTTTAGAAATAGAACTAACAAGTTCTGAATTAAGTTTAACTTGTATATGTTCTCGTTTATTATCAATAACTTTAACTGCTATTAAATATATTACTACAACAATAGCAGGAGTTATACCTTGTGCAAGAGCATCTGACAGTAAATCCATAGAGTATTAAGTAAAAAGAGGTTGCCAATATCAACATTTAATATTAATATCAACAACCTCATTGTAAACAAATGTTCTATGACTTAACTTACACTAAGATGTAGTATTAATATATTATTCATCATCAGAAGCAATTCCAGCAAGAGCATTACATACAGTTTCAAATGTAGTAATAGCAGCTGCATCAGTAGGATATGCTACTTGGATAATTTGATTAACTACTTCATCACGAGTTTTAACATCGCGAGGCTCAGCAAATCTTAATGTAAAAATAGTAAATCCTGTGTCTTTAGCGTCAGCAGATTTAAGAGGATTAAGAGGATAGTCAGGATACAAATAATAATAAGCATCTCTATAAGTATATTCAAATCCTGCATCAGCAGCTGCTTTTTCTGCCAAATCTTGAACATACTTAGCATCTCCATAAGCAGGAGTACCATTTGACGTTACATTTGCAGTAACATCAAACAATTCATCTGCTCCAAGAACTGCATAATCTACAGCTTCTTTATTTGCAGTAATAGTTATTTTTGCGTCAGAAACAGAAGCTGTAACACCAGAACCATTTGAATTATGGTTAATAGCTTCAGCCAATTTAGACGCCAAAGTAGCAGCAGTCATTGTAACGTCTTTAACATGAACCATAGCAGTCCACTTATTACGTTCATTGAATTTAGTACCCTTAAGAGCAATAATCAAAGAATAATCTCCAATTTTTATAGGAGCAGGAATTGTTACATCTGCTGTAAATTTAGTAGCAACTGTATATGTTCCTTTAACAAAACTAAAATTATTCTTATAAATAGGAAGAACAATAGGACCACCATTATCACTTGAACGTCCAAGTACAAGCATAGCTTCCTTAGTAACTTCCTTACCAGTAGCAGTAACGGTAAGTTCGCCATCAACATTAACAAATACGCCAATAGCTCCGTCTGCAACAGCTGAAAGGTCAGAACCGGTAGCATACGCTACATTCTTACCCAAAAGAAAATGTCGCATAATTATTTAATTTTTATAGTTACACTGTTATTGTCCTTGTTGTTGTCTTGCAGCATTAGGAACTTGTGCTCCAACAGATGCAAAGAATTTACCAACAGCTCTTTCGACTATTTCAAAATGAGTATAAGCAGGCAAATCACAATTTACACATTTGGAAGTTTCAATATCATACTTAACAACATTAGGAGTTTTAATATATTTAATATTAAGAAACTTAACACTATTATTATTATTATTATTAGTGAAGATTTCCAACTGTTCACAAGAAACAACTCCAGTTTTCTCAATACCATCATCTATTACAGGAATGGAACTAAGACAAACAATAGGAGAATCTTTGCTTGCACCATTGCAATAATCACGAAGTGTAGTTTCCAATACATCAGAACCAATAAGTCTACAAGCAACAGCATTACCTCTCAATGTATTTTCATATTCAACACTAAAACCTAAAAACATCATAGGTTGTATTTTATATTCATTTCCATCAAGAGTAATATTAGAATCAATAGTAGGAATATTAATTATATGATAACCATTTTTAGCATTATAAAAACTAACTTTCTTGGTAGACCCAACATCATTAGTATTAATAGAATACCTTGCAGAACGATATAAATTCCTAAAAGTATTAATAGGCTGCATAGTAGAAGCCTGTGTATTTACACTATCTTGTAAAGTAGTACGAACTCCAGCTAAAATTTCTTGCTGAACTTTTTCTGTAATAACTTCATTAATATATACATCTATACTTTCAGGAAGAATACCTCTAACAAGTTGTAAGCCCATTTGTTGTCCCAATGTTCGGAACGTATTGTGCATTTCTTCTATATTCATATTAGATATTCTTTAGTTTATTAATAAAAGCATTAACAATAGAAGTATTCTCTGGATTCTTAAAATAAGATACAGCTTCACCAATATTTGCTCCTATAAATTCTCCATCAGGAGTACTTATATTTTGATTATATTGAGAACGAATAAGTTCACCACGAGCAACTAACTTTTCAATATTGGCAATAAGTCTAATATCTTTATTGTTAAAAATCTTGTTGAACTTAATAGGTTCATTAGTACTAAACTTATCTATTTCAATTTCTCTTTCAAGTCTATCTTTTGCAAGAGAAGATATAACAGGAAGACTATTTTGTACACAATATTGTGTGTATATAGCATCAAACAAATCATTATCAGCAAGACAAGCAACATAGTTAGCTTTAGCTTTATTAACTTCAAGACGATACTTACGAAGTTTTTCAGCTTCTTTTTGGTCATCTTTGAAGTAGAAACGTATGTTACTATCACTATTAATTAAAGCAACATCTTTGGCAACGTCATTATATAATAGACAATGCCTATACATAAGATACTCATCTACATTTATAGGATAACCAAGTCTACATTTTGTACTTTCAAGAATATGAAGTCTATTGATTTTCTCATTAAGAGCTTCTCTAAGATTCTTAATATTCTGACGATTAGCAGACTGATAAACCTCTTCAATTTTCTCTTCTTCTGCTTTAATTTTATAATAATCTTTCTTATGAAAATAATGAAAACTAATATCAAATGTACGACCCAATTCATCAACAGGAATACGAATATTGTTTAGATACTGTTTAACTCTGCTAATAAAATTAGGGTCATTAGGAGAAAGACCAATAATGTTAGGAAAGTATGTATCAATCTCTTCCTTATTAGAAGATAAAGTTCTTGAAGATTTAATACTTCCGCCAATATAATCTTTTCTCTTAGGAAGAACTTTATCATTTACCTTTCGATACAAAGAATAATTCTTAACAAGAGAAATAGTTATAGTACGTCTATCAGTATATTCTTCTTCTAAATCTTCTTCAGGTTTATCCTGTTTATTAACAGGTTGTGTTCCCTCTACGGGGGAGTTAGATTTATCAACTTTCTGTTCCCTATTTTCAGCATCAGACTTACCAAATCCAAATTGAATGCCTTTTCCAGAATTATTTTCCATATATTTATCAGTTTAATTTATTATAATACACACTTCAATAAGAACATCTTATTAGAGTTATTAACTTGCAAGCCAAGAGAAGATTTAATCTCATAACGAGCCATATCAATCTCAGTAGCAGCATGATTAGTATTAGGAAGACCCCAGCAAGCAGGAATATCGGTCATACCTTCAATAACTTTAGCTTTATAAATTTGTCCCTTTTGACGAACTTGACGAACATTACGTTGTCCCTCATAAGAAGAGAAATCAATAAAACATGCTTGGTGAGAAGTAATAGGAAGACCAGAACGAGGATGAATCATGCCATTCTGTTTAGCTGCTTCAGCAATAGTACCTTTATCAAAGAAAGAACAATGCTTTGCAGTAATAGTATGACCATCAACAGTCTTATACTTACGGAAATAAGCTCCATATTCAAGACCAGAACCTGAACCTTGAATTTCTTTATCACCAAGAGGAGTAAGGAAGCCATTCTCTTTAGCATCAACTTTCATAGCCTCATCGAAATCTTCCAAGAAACCTTTACCTCCCATAAAAACAATATCCATAACACCATTATCAGTATCACGGTCAAGAACATCACCAACAGTTCTCTTAATTTTGCTCAAAGGTAAAATCTCACCATAAGTATCGTAATTAGATTCACGACAGATTTCAAGCATACCAGAAGTATGAGGAATAGGTTTACCATTATCTCTGTCTTTAAGCAGAACTTCACCGTTAGTATTACGGTTATATTCAGCAAGCCACAGACGTTCCTCATTCATTACTCTCATAGTAAGATTAAACTGACGCATCTCTTCGTTAATCCAAAGTCTGTTAGTACCACCACTCTTAGTTTTAAACTCATATTCGGTAATAACATTAGCAAGATTACCAGCAATTTCTTTAGAATAACGATGGAACTCAAGTTGAGAAGTCATCTTACCAGGTCCCATAGAATTACTTCTATTTCCCTTAGAATAAGACTCTGAAACAGTAGGTCCAGACATACTCCAATACTTACCTTTAGCAAGCATAGCAGGGTCAATAAAAGCATTAGGATTAGGAGATGTTAGTTTAAGCAAATAACCATAACCATAAGGAGATTCTCCCAAATCTTTCTGAACACGAACCTGAGTAATGCCATCAGGAGCAATCAAGCCATATTGTTCAATAAACCAATGAGTACTAAAATGAACTTCAAATTCAGCACCACCAAGACCTGGCTTATTATTAGCAGGATTGAAATAAGTAACAAAGTCTGTAAACTTCATACGACCCATTGTACTCCAAGTCCATTGAACTGTTGCAATATCAACAGTACCAGAACTACCTTGACCTTCAGTCATAAATGACAACGGAAAACGGTCATCATCCATACCATAATTATAGGTAAGGAAAGAATTAATTTCAACAGGTTTTTGTAATTGAAGATATGCAATACTCTCTTCATTAGAATATCCTCTATCTTCATACTTTCCCTGCGAAAGAACACGCATTTTGTACATAATTTCTTAATTTAATTAGTTATAACCAAAATCAATATCTGTGCCTTTAGCACCAGTCTGTTGAGGCTTAGTTACTCTAACAGTAGTTGTATTACGTTCTTTAGCTTTAAGGCGAAGCGTTGCAACTTTTTCCTTATTAATAGCCATACTAACAAGATTAGAATAATTTCCACCAACAAATTTAAGATAAGCACGGAGAATCTCATCATCACGACGACTTTCGGGAGTTTCAGCCGCTAAAGCTCGTTCATAAGCAGATAATCCATCATTATCTACACGATAAACATAATTAAAGAAATCTTCCGGAGTAACTAAAATTTTCTGTCCATCTCTGTTAATAACAATCGTTTCAGGAATTTGATAACCTGCAATATTACGACTTTTAATAACATCATGAACTCCGTTCCAATAATCTTCCAATCTTTTAATACGTTCATTTTCCTTACGTTCAGCTTCTTCTTCAATTTCTTTACGATATTGAGCATCAGCTTCTTGTAAACCAGCGAGTTCTTCTTTAGCAGTAGCAAGTAATGTACCAGAAGATTTAAGATATTGAAGATAACTTTCTACATCTCCTTTACGTCCTTGCTCTTTCCAAGCAGTCCTAATAATAGCTTCTTGTTGTGCTTCATCAGAATCATTAATTGTAATTCCACTACGGTCAGGAATTTCATTAAATCCTTCAAGAGAATTACCATTAGCAAGATAGTAATTCAAAACATCATTTAGTATCGGGTATTTTTGATAAAGAGTATTTATAGCAGTTTCATAATGTTTGTCTCTGGCAGTTTCTACGACAGCATTAATATAAGACTTAATTCCTTCAATACTATTTTCAAATTCAATAGGTTTATCATTATCATCAGTAATTTGAATACCTATAGCATCTTGAATAGTATTAATATTAATCTCATCTTCAGTATTTTCAATCTTGTCAAATTCTTTAAGCCAAGCATCAACATCTTTAGCTTCTTTAAAAATATTGCCATTTTTATCAACAAGATTGCCTTGTTCATCAACAGTATAAGTATTTTCTCCAACTTCAATAGAAGTACCAGCTTCAAGATGATTTTCTAAATTAGTATTTTTATTATCATCTCCATTATTATCATTTTTATTACCGTTATCTTTATTAGAATCACCTTTGTTTCCATCACCATTATTATCGTTGATGTCGTCAGTAGGAACTCCATTAGTATCGGTATTAACTTTACCTGTGGTAATATCCGTAGAAGTACCACCATTGCCATTTTCATTACCCTCACCAGTATTATTACCGGTTTTAGAAGGGTCATAACCAAAATCTAAATCCATATTACAATTTATTTAGTGAATAATTATCAATACAATTATAACAATAATCCATAATATCAGCAACATAATTATCAATAAAATGACAAACAACTACATAAACTATATAACAATTATATATGCTGCTTGATATAGTTTATAAGATTTTGCCGAGTATGTTTCCCCGTAGAGGGAGGAAACAATCATTATCACTACCATTATATTATATAGTAAAATATAGTATCACATAGAGCCATAAATAGCTATTATATTCAAAAATTTGTCCTACTCATTATATAATATAGAATAGGACAAATATAATAATATCATTTCTTAGACTTACTTCCAGACTTACTATCGTAACGATTTTTATTCTGTTTAGCAACTTTAAGTTTAGTATCAATATCGTGCATTTTAACTTGTCTATCTCGTTCTTTATTAAAAGTGTCAAGAATAACTTTTTGTTTTTCAACATTTATTTTTTCTTGTTCAACTCTTGCTCTTGCAACGTCAAGACGATTAAGACCAGCTTCTTTAGCATTATTTCCAACTTCAGCATTATAACTTATCATATTAGCATCAGCTCTAATAAGTTCAATTTGTTGGTCAAGATAACCTTCAAGTTCTTTAGTTTTTCTATCTTCTTCTCCTTTAACTTTAATCTTTTGTATCTCAAACTCTTGTTCCATTTGAGCAGTCTGTTGCTCCATTTGTTTAAGTTGCTCTTCATGGGCATCTTTTTGTTCTTGATATTTTTTTATAAGTTTAGTAATAGTTGCAACATTATCTCCTTCAATAGCTGCAATAGCCATCATATTATCACCATTTTGTGCAGCACTAAAAGCATATTGTTGCAGCTGTTTAAGTTTATCTTGTTCCTTAACAGAATTTTTACACTTAATAATATAATCAGCATATATATGTTTATCAACATCAAGACTAATATATTTTATATTCCCACCAGCATCCCTATATGATGTATCAAGACCGTCTATCCAAGCACATTTAGAATAATCCAAATCTCTATTATAATCACGCTCTCTCATACAATCAAGCATATATTCAACTATAACAGTACCCATAGAACCTCTTAATACAGCTTCTTCGGTAACTCCTTTACCTGCACTATTAGCTATTTCTCCATATCGTTGAGGAGTCATATCCACTTGTTCATTAGCAGATTCTTTAATTTCAGTAAGAAGATTATTTAAATGAGTAAGATAATCACCAATATTAGTTTGAAGTATTCTAACTTGTTGAGCACGAAGCATACCTTGGTCATTAGTATCGTCAATATAAAGTATGCCATCTGCAAGCATTTTATAAATAGTATCTTCAGGAACTTTACCAAGTAAAGATTTAGCCATCATAAGAATATTAAGTTTATTCTTAGCAAGAGTCATTTCTCTATGATAAGCTACTATATTATAAAATACTTGAAAAGGAGTAATTATTTCAACAATACTAAACTTTCCAAATCCAGGAAGAAGTTCATTAACACCATTATACGGAAGTTTACCTTTACGATTATAAGCAATAGCTCTTGCCCCATAAGGATAAATAGCATCATTTCGAGTACCAATACGAACACATTCATAAACTTGTGGTTCATAAATATATTCTATAGAAATATCACCAGCTAAAGGATTTAATACATAATCATCTTCTTCAATACGAGTATCCATTAGACCAACTTCATTAACATAAGTAATAATAGCTCTTCTAACTTCTCCTCTCCAAACTACATGCCAAACGTCATATAAATCACTATTATTATCCCTAAGCATATTAGGATGTTTCTTAAACATAGTTCTATCTTCATCTGAATATTTTTTACATACTTCAGGAAAATAACTTTCATAAGTACTAAAAGCTAATTCAGTGGGAACATTTGCAGAACGTTTAGCATAATAAGTATCAAGAAATTCTCTTTGCTTTTCAGTAAGATATTCATCAAATTCGTCTACTATTTGCTGATATGTAAGCTTTCTACGTTCACAAAACATATCATCATCTTCACGAAATATATTATCAGTATTTATAGGAAAAGCATCTCTTGGAGATACAACTCTTTTAACTAATTTATCTCCTATAACATCAGTATATGTATATGCTTCTCCAAAAGTAACAAAATCAAAATAAGCTCTTGCATATAATGATGTATCTTCAGTAATATCTTTAATCACATTTAGAAGTGCTTGACCTTGTGCAGAAATATCATCAATGTAATTTTCATTAAATTCTTTTATAAATGCTTTAACATCTAAAGCAGTTTGAGGATTAAATTCTTGAGGATTATTGCCATTATTTATCCAATCTTGATAACTTTGCTGAATACGAGCAGCAATTTTCTGTTCTACTATAACTTGTAATTCTTTACGAAGTTTAGTATTACGAGCAAGAACTACTTCTGCATTATTAGCACCAACAATAAAATCATGAGGATTCTTAATATATTCACTAACATATCTACGAATAATTCCTTTCATTAAATCGTAGTTACGCATAGTAGCAGGAAATCTTTTATATTTTTCTTGTGTAGCATTATATGGATTGAGTATTTTTTTATAAAATTCATCAGGAATATCGCCATTAAGTATTCTATATTTTACTTCTAATTCATTAGAATCCCTATTAGCCAATCCTTGAGCAATAACCCAATCACAACAAGCAGCATACCAATCTTCTTCTTTCTTACGAGAATTAGGAACACGCTGAACTGGAAAATCATACGCTTGAATATTACTTCTCATATCTTAAAACCAATTTCTATTTAATATATCATTTTCATCTAAATTACCAGCATTAAGTTCTTTACGATGACCAAGTTCTTCTTCGGCAAGAAGATTAAATGATTTCCATTCAATACCTCTAAGTAATATAGAAGAAACACGGTCAAAATTACCTTTAACATTCCATTTCTTTAATTCAAGAATAGTTTGATAATCATATATACGATGAAAATTTCTAATAGGATTATCATTTTCATCACGACCTATTTCTTCATAAAGAAATTCTTTAGTAAGACGAACACAATCTAATTTGTGTGCTTCACCAGAAATATTATATCCATAAGTAGTATTAACTTTTCCTTTGAAAGAAGGGTCAAAAACAAATAATGGTTCACAACTAAGATATTTAAGAGCATTCCATTTACGAAAATTAGAAACAGTTTCACCACGGTTTACCTCAACATTAGTAGTACCAATACAATTATAATATTTAGCTAACAGATAACAAATCCAATCAGCTTCTTCAAGAGTATCTGGACGACCATAATAAGTACATACAAGTTTCTGTTTATATCCATTAAGATAATGAGGGTTCATCCAAACTTGAATAGCATTATGAGAATGCTTCATAGTAACCTCATCTCTATCTTTGTTTACACCGACAGGGTCATAATTAATACTATATAAACCTTCAGGAATACGTTTTTTAAGATTACCAAAACCATCTTGATATTCTTCATATTCAGGAGCAAACCAACGTCTAATACAACCATGAGGGTCTTCATGTCCTCTACGAGGAACTCCAATAATATAATCATAAACTTTTTTATTTTCCCTATGTAGACGTTCATTAGATTTAAATTGAACATTGTTAGTATCATCAAGTTCAAGCATTCCATCTACATAAAAATGTAAATCAGAATCAACCCTAAGTCTTTCTTCCCATGCAGTAAGTTCTTCAGAACTAAATATATTTTCAGAAGCACTACTAAATGATTCAGAAGGAAAAAGAGCATATTGACCAAGATAATTTATATAATCAGAATATTTTTTTACACTATCTTTCTTTTTAATACGCTCACGACGAGCAATCTCAAGACCTACAGCTATATTACTATTACCGTACTCATCTACTCCTTTTACTCCATCAATTTCACCTTGCAATCCCCAACAATAAGGTTTAAAGAAACCGCAAGTTTCATTACGAGAATCTCTATCCCAAACATTTTCAAAAGCCATAAAATTAAAACCTTTAACATCATAAAAATTCTGTTCAAAGGTTTGCATATTTCCAGAAGTAGCAGTACCCCAACCACAAAGCATACCAGTAGTATAAGCACCAGTTCTCATTGCAGGTTCAGTAACATTCATAAATTCATCAAAATTATCCATAGTAGAAACCTCTTCTACTTTAACTTTAACAGCATCTTTACCGATAGCACAATCAGGATTATTAGCTGCACTAACACTAATAAGTGCAGACCTCCAAGACTTATCTGCTTCGACACCATTAGGTAGCTTATAACCAAGACGAAAGTCAGACTTAACAGAACTAAAAATACCACGAACAAAGGGAGTACTTTCTTCATAAAATTTCAAATCATTTACAGCAAAGTCAGTAAGACCGCCTGTTTGTGTAAGATATTTTTTATCAACAGCAACATGAATAACTACTTTACGACTTTCACAATTAACTGTATTTGCGCTATCAGCAGCCATCATATAAGAAAATCCACCACGACGAGTTTTATCTATAAGAAGATGAAAACCATTCTTTTCAGCAAATTCCATTATATGAAAAGTCCAAAACTGAGAATCAAAAAATTTAGGAAAATCATAATGTTTCTTAGCAGTATTAGTATTACCTCTATTAATAGTACCCTCATCCAATTGTTCCATTCTTATATAATTAAGAAAATTATAATGAGAACCTGTTATACGAACATTATGAATACTACCATCAGGAGCTTGTAAGCATGGAGCACTAAATCCATACTTTCTTCTATGTTGTTCTCTCTTACGAAATTGTCTATGTGGAATAGAATCTATTTTATAAGAAGTATATTGACCTCTATGCTTTTTATAATATATGGCTTGTTCATAAAAAAGTTCAGTATTAATAAATTTCCATCCGGGACGAATATTCATAAGAAAGCCACCACTATCTCCAATCAAAAACAAATCATCGTCATCAACATAACCAGCATCTTTAGCATGTTGATAACGAGATTTGTCTTCATTAATAAAATCAAGAAAAGGATAACTTTCCATAATTTATTTAGCAATTAAACCTATAATTAATCCAAGTATAGCACCTCCAGCACCATAAGTAATAATTTTATTACGCTTTCTTTGTTTATCTAAATCTTTTTTAATAGATTCATTTAGTTTATTAGTATCAGCAACTCGTTTTTGAAAATCAGTAATTATACGATACTGCTCTTTAATATATTTATCTTTCATATTTATAATAGAATCTTGTTGATTACTAAGTTCAATAAGATAAATTCTTTCTATCATTTTAGCATTAGCCTGTTTAATAAGATAAATGGAAACAGTAGCAACAGCAGTGTCTGATTTAATATACTCCCCCGTAGAGGGAATACTATCATTAGTTTGCCCTAGCAAGTTCTTTGAACTGCTCAACAGCAACACTATCATTAGCATTAATAGCTTGTTCCATTTCATATTCAGTTCGCTTTTTAAGTTCAATAATAGTAGAATCTTTTTTATGAATATTATATTCAATAGAATCAAGTGTAATTTTATTATACGTAGTGTCAGGAACTATCACATTATCATAATTTGTTTTTTCATTATCATTATTTCCAACACAATATCCTACAACAAAACATATAATGCCAAATACTATAATAAGACATATCTTATTTATTGTTTTCATATTTCATAAGATTATATTTAAGTTCATCACTCCATTTACCAGTAATAGTCATCATAAGAACTTGTTGAGCAATACGAATTGCAGTAGTTTTACCACAATTAACACAAGTATCAAAAAGTTGATGTGCTATACCTTGACTTGGAATATCATCAAGTTCAAGAACATCCCAATAATTTTGTTTATAAAGAAGTTTAGCACTATTAGTAAGAGCTACATCTTTTTTAAGTCGAGAAGTTATATTTTTAGTTCCATATTTCTTTTTAATATCATCAATAACTTCCCAACCAACCCATTTAGGATTATTTTTACGACTTATACCAAGATAAGTTTCTCCTCCTGCATCATCTGGGTCATTTACATATCCACCTTCAGCAAGTATAACCTTATCAAATTCTTTATCAAATTTTGCCATAGTTTATTATTCATTTATAACACGATTAATCCAACCACGAAGATATTTAATATTATTACCTTTTGCAGCAATATCATTATAATATTTAATACGTCCGAGTTTATAACGAGCAATAAATAAATCTTCTCCAATAGAATCTTTAACAATGTTGAGACTATCTTGAAGAATATAACATTTATGTTCAAGTTCTACTATTCGAGCAATATTACTTTTTTCAGATATAGTATCTTTAACTGGAACATAAATAATCTTTTCAACAGGAGTTATACTATGATTACAAGAAATGAAACATCCTGCAATAATACATAGTATAATTCCTATAATTATATAAGCATATTTTTTCATATCTTAATCAAATAATGTTCTACTTTGTTTTCTTGTAGCAGCAATAACTTTACGTCTATCAGAAAGAATATTCATAACTTCTTGTTTCAAATATTTCATTTTGAATAGAGTTACTTTTTCAACAGGATTCTTTTTAATATGATAAAGACCATCAGGAAATCTTTTGGGCATATCATATTCATTAAGAACAAAATCAGAATCAATATGACAAAGCCAAAGACCAGCATTTGGTATTCCAAGAATAGTTTCTACCATAAAAGCATATACAGAAAGTTGAAGATTATAAATACTTCCATTACAATGAGGTAAATGACCAACAGGAGGTAAAAGAAAATCTCTTTTAGGAACCCAAATATCTGTAAGCTGATTAGGTTTTTGAGTTCTATCTTTTCTATAATATCCAGCTTCAAATTTAAGTCCGCCTCTATTAGTTTTCCAATCTCCTATAACGAATTGGTCATCACGTATACAAAGTACATCAATAGTTCCAGAAAGTAAATAATCAATAAGAAAAGCACCAATTTCTGCATAAATTTTATACCCAGCATTAGTATAATACGTAAGAACTTCATAAATTTTAGGATATTTGTTTTCAGTTAATTCAATAAATTCACTAACTTTAAGTTGCTTAACATTAAGATTAATGTCTGGTAAATCAGCAATAGTTATCATTTCTCCATTAGGCTTAATCATGTGCCTAACAGCTTCTTTGAACATAGAAGAACCTTTAATACCATCTTCAAGTCCATTATGTGTTTTAGTACCACGAGCACAAGCCTCATCTGTAATATCTTGCCATTGTTTAGCAAGACGTTTTTCACTAATTCCAAGTTCAGCAGCTTTCTTTTTAAGCCAATATTGTTTATCAAACTTTGGGACATAATCGTGAAGTAACGTTGTTGTAGATTTATATTCATTGCCATAAGTATCATTATATTTATGGTCTTCTTCTTTGAATATAAGCCTAACATCATTATATCGAGTATCTCTAAGTTTCAGCATAATTTATATTTTAATTATCATCAGCATCCATAGAACTGAGAATTTGTTTACCACCACGAGCAAGTTGTTCTTCTTCTTCATTACGAAGATTTTCATAAGCTGTACCAAGAGCTTTAGTTAAAGCAGGAATTTCAGCTATACGTTTACTAACAGCATCCATCATAGTAAGTATAGGTGTAATATCTTCATCAGCTAACGTTCCACTAAGTTTTCTATTAAGTTGTTCATTAATACGAACAGCAGCAATAGATATAAGATGAATAGATTTTCTTAAAGCTTCAAGAGCAACACCTGCTTCTGTTATATTAGAAATATAGTATTTATTAATTAATTTGCTAACAAGAGAATCTGGAGTATAATCTTTAGGAAGATTAAAATTATCAATAGCCATTTTAAGACTTTCCGCATCACTAAGTCCTTGTTGTTTAGCAGGACTTTTAGGGTCACCAAGATAATATATAACTCCTACATCACCAATGTATCTACGTTTATCTTTTGAAGTATCACGTTGCCATAATAAAGCAACATCTTTATCTTGTAATTGACGAATAGTTGGAGCTTGAGGCATACCAGTATCATCAATAGTTAGCATTTTTTCAATAACAACATTTGGAACTATCATACGTTAATCTTTAAGAGATTGATATTGTTCTTCCCATTCAGCGTCAAATGGAATTTCTTCAAGTATATAAATAGAATAAATAAACATTTCAGCATATGCTTTACCAAGACGTTTAAATAAAGTATCATATTTCTTTTTGTTATTTCTTCTAATACGAGTAATAGCAAGTTTTATTCTATCGACTTCAGCCTGCTGTTCTTTTAAATCAATAACATAACTACGAACATGTTCTTTATATTGTTCTTTAGTAAGACTTTTTCTAACAGAAGAAAGATAAAGTTTTGCTTCTCTAAGTTTTCGTTTAACAGGATTAATACGAAGACAACCTATATATGGTATTTGAGCAACTTTCATATTTCTAATAGTATCAGAAGCAGATTTCTCAAGATTAGTTATAATAGCATCACATAAATATCTTTCTTCTTCATTTTCAAAATATAATGCATTAAGAATATCTTCTTTATTCTTACTTATAATAACATAATCAATGTCTGCTTCATTGATATTTTCTTGCATATTATAATCCATAGTATCACATTAATTATTATATGTTGCAAAAGCAACAATAGAAGTCCTCACTTCATTCGGACACTCCCCCGTAGAGGGATAAATCATCTATCATTGCTTTTGCATTATTATCATTACTTTAATTAGCATCAACATCAACTACTTTAAACGGGTCAATATTTTTATAATTAACCGGAATTGCAGCAGAAATATCATTAACAGGAACTATTTTAAATTCAAGTATAATAATATCTGGAGAGTTAGAACTAATTAATTGTTTATTAATTCCACTATCTTGAATAATTCTATTGTCTTTAGTCATAATAGCTTTAACAATATTTGGGTCATTATTAAAATAATTACGAACATTTTCAGAACTAATAAGAATAGGGAATTTAATCTGAACTCCTCTTTCAAGAGAACTTCTATCAATAATAATTTTATCTCCAACTACTGCATTAATATCCTTGCTATCATCATCAGAAATTTTAGCAAGAATAGGAGTAATACCAATAGTAGCTTGCTTATTAGAATTAATCATTGTACAAAAGTCAAAGATTTTAGTCTTAAGAGCTAAAGCTACAACACAATAATGTTTTGGCAATTTTACTCCATCAGTAATAGTATTAAAAACATCAGGAGTTAATTCAGTTAAAGATGTAGGAAAATTAATACCATAAGACATCTTATTAGATTTAACTGTAACCATATCTTTTTTAATTTAATTAATTATACAATCAATAATTGTTTAACGAATAAGTTTAGCACGAACATTGGCAGGACTAATAGGTTTAATAGAATCTTTAATAACAGGTTTAATACTATCAGAAGCACCACCAACTTTAAGAAAACAACAATTTCTCATAATAAAATAATTTTTATGTTCAACATGAACACTAATATAATAAGTATTATTATAAACACAAATATAATTATAAGTAATAGAAGTATTATAATATATACTGCTTAATCTTATGTTTCTGTGTTACGAAGTAACATAGAAACCTATATTATATATTATATTATATATTAT